>Lana_p2__coassemble_9363_pt1 | contig 1946 bp, 1 predicted proteins | sample Lana_p2__metabat2_high_PE_028 | metagenome-assembled genome bin Lana_p2 | reverse complement strand
GTATTATTCGGATCCAGTAAAGCCCATAAACAAATCAGACAGGCCATTATTGAAGACAATAGATTAGAAGCAGTCATTTCAATGCCTTCCGGTGTGTTCAAACCTTATGCCGGAGTATCCACAGGAATCTTAATCTTTACCAAAACAGGCCATGGTGGAACAGACAAAGTCTGGTTTTACGATATGAAAGCCGATGGATATTCATTAGACGATAAGAGATCCCTAATCAATGAAAACGATATTCCCGATATTCTTGAAAGATTTAATCACTTAGATCAAGAAGTAGAACGAAAGAGAACAGAACAAAGCTTCTTAGTGGATAAACAAGAAATTGTGGAGAATGACTACGATCTTTCTATTAATAAATACAAAGAAGTCGTTTATGAAAAAGTAGAATATCCACCTACAAGTGAAATCCTTGCAGATATTGAAGCGTTAAATCAAGAAATCGATAAAAATTTAGAAGAACTCAAAGCGCTTCTAAAAGGATAGAAAGGAGGAAAAATCTGAATGGTAAATTCGGATTTTGTGGTGTAAATGGCAAAACTAATAGAGATAACAGGAAAAACTATTTCTGGGGAATGGGGTTTTGATGATACGGAGGGAATTGGTATTCCAGTTTTGAGAACAACCAATTTTACAAATGAAGGATTTATTGATTATCAAAACGTAGTTACAAGAATTATCAAGAAACAGAATATATCGGAAAAGTTTTTGCGATCAGGAGACATCATTATCGAAAAATCTGGTGGAAGTGACAAGCAACCTGTTGGTCGAGTAGTTTATTATGATGGGCCGGATAATACCTATCTTTTCAACAATTTCACTGGCGTGTTAAGGGTGAAAGATCCATCCAAATGGTACCCAAAATATATATTCTATGCATTATTCACAAATTATTGGAGGGGCGGAACACGTCGTTTCGAGAATAAAACTACTGGATTACATAATTTAAAGACAGACGACTATGTTGCCCGTTTTGGAATTGCTGAAATTCCGTTAGATCAACAGATCTGTATCTGCAATACACTGGATAAAATTCATTTGTTAATTGGTTCTCGTAAGAAACAACTCACGAAAATGGATGATCTCATCAAAGCGCGATTTGTCGAGATGTTTGGTGATCCAAAATATAATAAAAGCAACTTGGTAAAAGTTGGGGAAATTGGTGTGTTAACAAGTGGTGGGACACCGACCAGAGCAAAATTAGAGTATTTTGAAGGGAGTATTCGTTGGTATAGTGCTGGTGAATTAAACTCACTATATCTACCAGATTCATTAGAACATATTTCTGAGACGGCACTGCAACAATCATCTGCAAAGTTATTTAACAAGGGGACTTTGATGATTGGAATGTACGATACGGCAGCCTTAAAAATGGGAATATTGACTGAGGATTCGAGCTCCAACCAAGCATGTGCAAATTTAAATCCAAAGCAGGGATATAACGTTGTTTGGTTATACTATTTGTTTGATATTATGAAACCGATTTTCTTGCAAGAAAGACAAGGCGTTCGTCAGAAAAATCTCAGCCTCTCAAAGATTAAAAATTTTGAAGTCCCATTTGCGCCTTTTACATTGCAGAATGAATTTGCAGACTTTGTTGCCCAAATAGACAAATTAAAATCTGCAATCCAAGCAGCTTTGGATAAAACACAATTGTTATTCGATAGTCTTATGCAAGAATACTTTGGTTAATGAAGAGAGTGTTTCAATGGCGATAATGACGGTTTATCGTGGTGGAGATACTCTAGTTACAAGTCCAGAAATCAGAATTGGAAGAAATACAAAAGACTTTGGCCATGGATTTTATTGCACCATCATCAAAGAACAGGCGCAGAGATGGGCTAAACGTTATGATACAAAAATTGTATCCATTTATGATGTTCGCTTGAATTCTAAGTTACGAATAAAAGAATTTCGAGAAATGACAGATGAATGGTTAG
>Lana_p2__coassemble_2133_pt1 | contig 7392 bp, 8 predicted proteins | sample Lana_p2__metabat2_high_PE_028 | metagenome-assembled genome bin Lana_p2 | reverse complement strand
TCAAAAATGCCGGAAGCCAAATAACTTCCGGTATTTTTCGATTATGGATATTGTTCATATATAGAATTTCGTAAATTTGAGCGAGAATTGAATAGAAATGCACAACTATTTCGAATATCATCTTTCTTGCTTTATAATGAAATTTAAAGGACAGGGTAATAAACATGAATTATAGAACTTTAGTTGAAGATTATTTTGAAAATTTTAAAAAAGATTTAGCAGACATTGTTGCGATTGAATCAACTCGCGATGTAGAACATGCCGGACCAGGTGCTCCTTTCGGACCAAAAGTTAGAGAAGTATTAGAACTGATGCTCGAAAAAGCAAATAGAGATGGTTTTAATACGAAAAACTATGATGGGTACGCTGGTTTAATTACTTATGGTGAAGGTGAAGAGAGCGTTGGAGTTCTCGGTCACTTAGATATCGTTCCATTAGGTGAAGGGTGGCATCACGATCCTTTAATCATGAGTGAAGACAGTGGCTATTTATTTGGCCGTGGTGTTTTAGATGATAAAGGACCATTTTTAGCTAGTTACTATGCTTTAAAAATGTTAAAAGACTTGAACGTGCCATTAAAACGTAAAGTCATGTTAATTGCAGGAACAGATGAAGAAAGTGGCATGGGTGGAATTGCGGAATATGTTAAAACAGGTCCAATTCCAACAATGGGCTTTACTCCAGATGCTGATTTCCCAGTTGTTTATGGTGAAAAAGGAAACTTACACATCGCTTTAGATAGTGATCAAGATACAATTATCGAATCTTTTAGTGCTGGAACACGTGTCAATATCGTAATCGAAAAAGCAACTGCAACACTGAATACAGATCAGTTTGATGAAAACTTATTTAACTTCTTCTTGAACACAAATGATGTAACTGGTCATGGTGAAGTTAAAGATGGAAAAGTTGTTTTAGAAGTGATCGGTAAAGCGGCTCACGCTTCTACTCCATATTTAGGAAAAAACGCAGCACTGATTTTATTCAATTACATCGGACAAGCTTACAACGATCAATTATCTAAAGAACTTTATTCTTTATTATGGGACTGGAAAGGTACTCCAGAAGCAATTGACGTGAATGGCGTTTACATGGGCTTTTTAACAATGAATACTGGCTTAGTCAGCATTGAAAATGGTCATACTCACGTATTAGTCGATATCCGTTATCCAAACGATACAAATGTTGAAACAATTTCTAAAGGTTTCGAACAAGCATGCCTTGCACTCGACAACAGAATTACACACAACGTTGCTTATGCAGGTGATCCTTTATTCGTTGATCCAAATTCTGATTTAGTTCAAAACTTAATGGCAGCTTATCGCAAATATTCTGGTGACACATTCCGTCCAGCAATCACACTTGGTGGTGGGACTTATGCCAAAATGTTTGATAACTTCGTTGCCTTTGGTCCAGAAAAACCTTGGATTCGTGCACCTAAAGATTTAATCATCGGTGGAATCCACGATAAAGATGAAGGTGTTGAAATCGAATCATTAAAAGAAGCAATTGCGATTTATGCGGATGCGATTGAACGGTTAGCTAACCAATGAGAATGCGTCGAATCCCATGGGCAGCTGAATATTTAACAACGAGCCCATCCCGTATCCAAATCGATCAATCGTGGACAACAATTTGGCAAAAACAAGAGGATCAAAAACTTCATCTTGAAATTGGCTGTGGTAAAGGTGGTTATTCTGCAGCTATGGCACAGTTATATCCTCATGATTTATTCATCGCAGTAGAAAAAAACGAAAGTGCAGCAGGTCTTGCAGCAAGAAAGTTTGACGAAGCGCATTTAGATAACTTGCGTTTAATCTATGGCGATGGTGCCGATTTAGATTTGTGCTTTAAAAGCGGAGAAGTGGATGTTTTACATCTCAACTTCTCTGATCCATGGCCTAAAAAGCGTAATGCGAAACGTCGTTTAACGGCACCTTCATTTTTAAAACAATACAAAACGCTTTTAAGTGAAGAGGGTCAGATTATCATGAAAACTGATAACAGCTCTTTATTTGAATATTCGATTCTAGAATTTTTGAATGCTGGATTTTTCTTAGAAGACATTAGTGTCGACTTCCGTCGTGAAGAACATCCAGAAGATCCACTCACTGAATATGAAGCAAAATTTGTAGAAAACGGCCAACCTATTTATCGATGCATTTGGCGCAAACATCCTGTGCAATAAAGTGTTAAAAAGATTGATACGGTATAAAATTTAAAAAATCGTTCAATTCACTATTTGAACTAATAAGATCAATAGAAAGATAACAAACATGAAACAAGCTCACACTATTGAAGAAGTAAAGGCTTTAAAAGAGTCTACTCGACCAGTCGTTTTCTTATGGTCAGCAGCATGGTGCCCAGATTGTGTTTATCTTGTACCATTCTTAGATCGAATCGAGGCAGATAATCCTGAATTTGATTTCTATAAACTTGATCGTGATGAACTCTTAGATGAAGCAATCGACCAGGATATTCTGGGCATTCCTTCTTTTACCGTTTATAAAGCCGGAAATGAACTCGGACGCTTTGTGTCAAAGCTCCGTAAAACCCCACAGGAAATTCAGGGTTTTTTAAACTCTGTCAAGGAGGCTTAAGTAATGGGATTTAAAGATGTAATGAAATCATTTTTATACGAAACAGTTGAAGATGATGAATTAGAAGAAGAGGAAGAAGTCAGCACACCTGATAGAACTTTACCTAACTTCTTAAAACGCCATACACCAACACAAGAAACATCACAACCTACTTCTCAAACACCTACAGAAACTGTTCAACCTGAACAACTTGAACAACTTGAACAACCTGAACAACCTATAGTTGAGACTGAAAATTTATATGTGGAACCACAAGTTGTTGTGCAACCACAATCTAGTCAATTTTTAGATGCAATCGAAGATGTTGTGGAAACTCAAGAAGAAAAAACAACGAGACCTTCTTATATTCGCCCACAAGTGAATCGTGCTAACCGCAATACGATCATCCGCCAAGACTATTCTTCAATCATTTCTCCAATTTATGGCGATGTGAAAGAAGATCAAAAAGATGCAACACTTGTACATGATGCGTTTAACTTAACTAAACCAGTAGACGCTTCGGAAATGACAACGATTATTTCTCCAATTTTTGGTGCTCCTCAAACAACAAAACAACCAGTTGTTAAAGTTGATTCCAAAAGAAAAGCCGCTCCTCGAAAAGAAGCTGAACCAATCGTTACCGCTTCTAAAGAATCTTCTAGTTCAGATTTAGCTAGTTTCTTATCTAGACCAGCAGGTCAGCCTGCAAATTCGGTTCAAAACAAAACAGAAACTAAATAATTTGAATTAGAAAGAAGGTTAAACAATGGCAATTTTCTTTACAGGAATTAAAGGAACGGGCATGTCGGCTTTGGCGCAAATCCTTGCTGATCAAGGGCAAAATGTCCGCGGCTCCGATATTGAAAAATATGTATTTACCGAAGATGGATTAAGACAAAGAGGAATCGAAATTTTACCTTTTGATCCCAATAACATCCAAAAAGGCGATATTCTTATTGCCGGCCTTGCCTTTGGTGAAGATCATCCTGAAATCAAACGGGCAAAAGAGCTTGGTGTAGAGGTGTACTGGTATAACGAATACTTAGGTAAACTATTACACGATTACAATGCGATTTGCGTTGCCGGATGCCATGGTAAATCAACAACAACCGGCCTTTTAGCCCATATTCTTGAAGCATATGAACCAACTGCATACTTAATCGGTGATGGTCATGGTCATATGCCAAACGATGCTAAAAACTTCGTGTTAGAATCCTGTGAATTTAAACGTCACTTCCTTGCTTACCATCCAGATTACGCATTGATTACCAATATCGAATTAGACCATGTCGACTACTATAAAGACTTGGATGATTACATTTCTGCATTCCAAAGCTTTGCCAATCAAATCCGTAAAAAAGCGATTATCTTTGGTGATGATCCATATTTAAAACATCTCAATTATCCAGTGGATGTTGTGACTTATGGATTGGAAGAGGGAAATGACTATCGTGGTGTAAATCTTGTAGAAAATGAACAAGGAACACAGATGGATGTTGAAAAAGATGGCAAAATTGTCGCTCATCTTACACTCAACAATTCTGGATTACCATTCGCTTGGGATTCTCTTGGGGCATTCGCACTTGCTTCTGAACTTGGGATGCCTTATGCAGAAATTGCAGATCGTCTTGCCACATTCGAAGGAATTGCTCGTCGCTTTGTGATTGAAGAAGTCAAAGATAGTGTTTTAGTTGATGACTATGCGCATCATCCAACCGCAATTAGTCAAATGATTCGTTCGGCACATAAACGCTATCCAAACCATAAAGTGATTGCACTTTATAAACCAGACCGTTACTCTCGTTTACAGTTCTTCTTAGATCGTTTCGCAAAATCTTTAAACGAAGCCAACGAAAGCTTTGTTTTAGATTTTGATTCGAATATCAAACCAGAAGATGAAACGATTACGGTAACGATCCAAGATTTAGTTGATCGCTTAGAGAATGGTCAACTGATCACTTTAGATCAACAAGGTGCCCAAATCCTCGCAAGTCGGGCTCCAGCTGTATATTTATTCATGTCGAGTAAAAATATTTACTTGCTCAAAGATCTGTTAAAAGATCTTCTTTAATCCATTTAAAATTCACAAAAACTGATGATCAGATAACAGGTCATCAGTTTTTTATTGAAACAAAATAATCTAAAAATGATCGGGCGTTATCAGCGAATAAAAGGAAACATTCTTCTAGAATAAGGATTATAGATTTCTATAAGTTTTCGATTGATTTATTAAAATAAATGAACAATTGACTTATAAAATCCTTTTGATCTTTGACAACTGAGCAAAGATAACGTATATATAAATCTTATTGATCTCTGTTTTAGAACGAACGCTTTTAGAACTTTTAAATCTAATCAGACAACAAATAGCTCAAAAACAACAATAATATGCAAAAATGTCGCGATTTTTTCACAAATTTGTGGATAAATTACGGCAAAATGAAAATTGTTTCATTTTCCGTTTTGAAACCGGTTAAAAATGATATAATTATCAACGGAACAATTGTTGTTAGAAAGGAAGCTTATGACAGTCAATTTAGATGTCCTTATGTACCTAGCAAAGATTGCCCTTTGTATTGCGGGAGTCATTGCTGTGATCTATTTGATCCTCTTTTTCAAGTCACTTATTGATACAGCTGAATTATTTCAAGAAACGATAAAAGCCTTGAACCGGGATATGGTCAAACTTGAAGCGCCACTCGATACAATTGGTCAGGTATCGAATACCGTAAATGAAGTACAAGCTTCAGCTAAACGTGCTGCAGTCAATACCATGAACTTATTTAGCACTGCAACAGAGCGCTTAAGCGAAAATATCAAGAAAAAAGAAGAGGTATCTAATACCACTCCTTTACAACCAAATGAAAACCAATCTGCAGATCCAACTCCTGCAGATTTCAAACCTATTGATTCAGAACTCAAACAGACATTAAATCCAACACCTGATCCTGAATCATCGGAATCATCTACATCTTAATGAATCAATAAATCGTCTAACAAAATTCGATTTTAGGAGAATAATCATGATTGAAGAAAATAAAACTAACGAAACTGTAGACGAAACTCCAGTAGAAGAACAGCCTGCAGAACAACAACCTGAATTAAATGAAGAAGATCTTCGTGCAACAGTTATTGATGAAATGGAAAAAGCTTCACAAAAAGCATTAGATGCAATGCGTGAAAACGGAAACGACAAAAATGAAGAAGTCGTTGATGAGGCAAAAGACCAATTAGAAGAACTGTTTGCCCAATTCAAAACCTGGTTAGAACAAAACACTCAACCAGAACAGCTTAAAAAAGAAGCAAAAGAAGTATCCGATAAAGTTTCTGCTCTTTTAGAAAAAACGCGTCAATCAGTGATTGAAGTGTCCAATAACGAACAGTTCAAAAAAACAATGGAATCTGGACGTGAATTCTTAGTTGGAACCGGCGCAATGATTGCGGATGGACTACAGTTTGGATATGACAAACTAAAAGAAATCCCTCAATTTAAAGCGGCCACCGAATTTGTTGATGAGCATATCGAAGAATTACGTAAATCCGAAAAACTCAAAAACATTGTCGACAAATCAGAAGAAGGCTTTAATCACGTTAGCAATGCAATTTTTAGCGGAATTAAATCTTTCTTTAAAACAGACGAAACAAAAACAGATACAAATACCGAAGAAGATCAATTACCAGAACTTCCAGAATAATATTCGAGTATAACGATTAGAAATAAGATAAGAGGAATAATAAGATGAAAAGAATTACGATTTATGATGTTGCGAAAGAAGCAGACGTATCACTCGCGACAGTATCCCGTGTTATTAACGATTCAAGTGTAGTGCGCGAAGATACACGCCAAAGAGTACAAGAAGTCATTGAACGTTTAGGTTATAAACCAAATGCAGTGGCTCAAGGTTTAGCATTATCTAAAACAACTACAGTTTCGATCGTCATGTCCGAAAAACTGTTAGCGTACAATGCTAAAATCTTAAACGGTTTAATGGACGTCGCGAACATTTATCACTATAACGTGATGTTCCATACGACTTCAAAAGGCATTTCCAAAATGCAGGATGTTATTGAATCGATCATCAAATCCAGAGTGGATGGTGTCATCATTTTCAATGACAACTTCTCAGAAGACGAAATGGATGTATTAAACGAATACAAAATTCCAATGGTCATTGTCGGCAGTAAAGTAGAAGGTCAAAACCATGATCATGTTGGTAACGTTTATGTTGACATGGAAAAAATCTGCCATGATATGGTTCAAAAATACTTTGAAAACGGAATTGACGATATTGCATTAGTTGAAGATAAATTAAACCTTTCCATGATGCGTCAACTTAAAGCAGGGGTAGAATCTGCATATCAAGAAGCAGGAAAAGAATTCAATAACTACCTCTCTTATAACGATACTTATAAGACAAGTTACCAATACTTTAGTGAATACTTCAAAGAACACAAACCTGCAAAATTAAACATTGCATTCCGTGATTCTCAAGCTATTGCGATTTTAAACGCAGCACGTGAACATGGTTATCGTGTGCCAGAAGATCTTGAAATCGTAACAATCTTAGATTCCAAATACTTACCAATGATGCGTCCAACAATCTCCGCATTCAATATCCCAGATTATGACATGGGTGCTCTTGCGATGAGAATGTTGACTAAAATGTTAATGAACAACGACGAAAAAGGTGTTCAAAAAGAAATTGAAATTCAAGCAGCTCCAATCGTTCGTGAATCTACTCGCTAATTCACAACGAATAAGAGATATGTATTCAATTGAATAAATCAAAAAACGATTTAAACAAAGCGGCAT
>Lana_p2__coassemble_444_pt1 | contig 26393 bp, 24 predicted proteins | sample Lana_p2__metabat2_high_PE_028 | metagenome-assembled genome bin Lana_p2 | reverse complement strand
CCGCAACCCCCTCCGTGACAGGGAGGTACGCTAACCAATTGCGCCATTGGACCATGATGGCGGAGAAGGAGAGATTTGAACTCTCGCGCCAGTTTCCCGACCTACACCCTTAGCAGGGGCGCCTCTTCAACCACTTGAGTACTTCTCCAAGGATGAGTCATTGCTGACTTGCCAAAGAATAATAGCATGATAAGTTGGGAAGGACAAGCAAAAAAATAAAATTTTTCGTTCTTTTTGAAAAGTCTTTTTGAAATGGGGAATAAAAACGAGAAATAAGCCTATAAAAGGATATGAAAATCAAAGAAAAAGATAAAAATCAGCGTCCCCGTGAAAAAGCTATTCGCTATGGAATGGAAACTTTAACAGATCAAGAATTGTTATGTTTACTCATTGGATCAGGAACGAAAAAACAAGATGCATGGAAGATTGCCGAAAAAGTTCTAGAAAAAAGTAAAGATCTTTCGCAACTCGCTACCCTTGACATGGCAGATTTGATGGCGATCGAAGGAATAGGTCAAGCGCGAGCGTTGTTGATTCAAGCAGCGTTAGCACTCGCGATGCGCGCTTTAAAAGCGAAAACATTAGTGAAAACGTCCATACGTTGTCAAGAAGATGTTATTCAATGGTTTCGGGCCGAATATGGAAGGGAAAGTCAAGAACGCTTTGCGGCACTCTTTTTAAATTCGAAAGGAGAAGTCATTCGTCATAAGGTCATCCATATCGGTACGACGAATTGTGCATTGATCCATCCGCGCGATGTATTTCGCGAAGCTTGTTTAGCCAATGCCGTGTCCATCGTCTTTGTTCATAATCATCCTTCAAATGATCCGACGCCAAGCCAGGATGATATCCAAAGCACGCATCAATTCATTGAAATCGCAAAGCTTTTTCAGATGAATGTAACGGATCATATTATTGTGTGCAAAGACTCTTCTTTTAGCTTTGCGGCCCATGCGATGTTGATGTAAGTAAAGATCCAACTACGATTAAAATGTGAAAACTGTAAGAAAAAGACAAAGAATTGGCTTGTGCGTGAGTGATCGGTATAATAAAAAGACAATGAGTATGAAAAATGTGCAAACTTTTCGTTTAGAATAGAATACTTAAAGGAAAGATTTGTTTTGCGACAATAAAAGACGTGTATGAAGGAGGAAGAAGATGCGACGCCGATTCACTAAATTGCAGAAAACTCTCATCCTGTTTATTGGATTCTTTTTCCTGCTAGGGAGCTTGATGCTTTCATTACGACAAAATTCGATCTCTGATCTTGGTTATAGCGCATGGACCTATGTAAAGTATGGATTATTTGATTCACCGGCAGTATCAATTAGTCATGCTTTAGATGATTTTTCCAATCTGTGGCACTCTTATCAAGACAATATTTATCTTAATGAACAACTTGCTAATCAGCGCTCTTATCAGACGCTGTATGCTCAAGAACATAACCGTAATCTCGAGTTACAAGGTTTATTGGAAATGAAAAATGCATTACCAGAATCCACGCAGATCTCTTGCCAAGTGCTTTCTCGTCCAGGCCAAACATGGAATCAAACGATTACAGTATCAGCCGGATCGACTTCCGGGGTTGAAGTGGGGATGGCTGTATGTTCTGCAAATGGACTAGTCGGAATGGTAAGTTCCGTTGAAACGACCACATCCCAAGTAACTTTATTAACAAGCAATGATTTACCAAATAGCTTTGCAGTGCAAATTTCAATGGATGATGGCTCTACTGTAGAAGGTGTCTTCCATGGTTATGATGCGGATCAAAACCGTTATGAAATTCGTTTGTTTGACCATGAGGCAGTTGTCTTACCTGGACAAAAAGTGGCAACGAGTGGAAAAGGTGGCACGTATGCTTCAGGGTTGATGGTGGGAACAGTAACAGGAACAATTATGAATGATGATGCGGTTGTTTCTACTGTATATGTCAGCCCAGTCGAAGATATTAGTGGTTTCACTTACGTCAACATCTTCTCCCAAGGAACACCAGCACCATGAAAAAGAACTTTGGCATCATCTTTGGATTTTTCGGGCTAGCCATGCTCGATTCCATCTTTTCTTATTTAACGCCAATTGATTTTACCTATACGCATTTTTCAATTGCTTGGCATTTTTATTTGACGGGATTATTGGTCTTTGTTCGCGATAAACCAATGATGAACCGATTTTTGATCGGGGCAATGGCGGGAATTGTTCGGGATATGTTTTTTACTTCAACATTCCCATTTAGCTTTCTTTTTTATCCGCTTATTGCACTTGCAGCAGGGGTTTATCAAAATAAAGCGCGCTCTATAGAATCAGCTTGCATGATTTATATTAGCTTGATTTTTTGCGCCGACTTATTCCCATTTTTATTCCAAAAGCTTATTGGGCAAACAACCGTTTCGTTTGTTTCCTGGTTTTATCATGTAGAATTACTTACTTTATTGGTGGGTGGTTTAGTCGTGATTATGATGACTTATATTGATATCGTGATGGACTATTTCTATTTGTTCCAAAGTCGAGTGATCAAAAAGAGTCAGCGTGGTCATCGTCATCCTAAAAGAGAGTTAGCAGCAAGCATGAATCATCCACAAACGGATAATCGCAAACGAAGATTTCGATAACATGAATAAAGTGAAAAGCCGGATCGATCCGGCTTTTTCAATGGATTGTGATTGTGAATCGAGGGGATTGGAGATCCCATCAAAACATGGACAATCCATGCTAAAATGACACCGAGGTATATCTATGAAAAAACTACTTCTTATTGACGGGAACTCCGTTTTATTTCGAACTTATTACTCCACAATTTATACAAACCCGATGTCCACATCATCAGGAATTCCAACCAATGCGGTTTATGGCTTTATTTCGTTAATCAATAAAGCAATTTCCATGGTTCGTCCCGATGCGATGATGGTCGCATGGGATGCGGGCAAAAAAACGTTCCGCCACGATAAAATGGCGGAGTATAAAGGAACACGTAAATCATTAGATGAAGAGCTCATCGTTCAATTTCCAATCGTTCGCGAATATTTAGATACAGCAAATATTTGTCGTTATGAACAAGAAGGATATGAAGCAGATGATATTATCGGCTCCATGGCCAAAAGTAATCCGGATTATCAAACAACGATTTTGACAAGTGACAAAGACTTGTTACAGTTGGTTGATCCAACGACACAAGTTATTTTGATGAAAAAGGGATTAGCCAGCTTTGATACGATGGACGAAGCGGCAATCCAAGAAAAATATGGATTGAGTCCAAAACAAATTATCGATTTAAAAGGATTGATGGGTGACCCTTCGGATAATATTCCGGGAGTGGCACACATTGGAGAAAAAACAGCCCTGAAATTATTGTACGACTATGGCAGTGTTGAAGGGGTTTATGACCATATTGATGAACTGAAAGGAAAGCGCAAAGAATATTTGGAAGAAGGCAAAGAGATGGCATTCTTGTCCAAAGATTTAGCTACGATTTTTACGCAAATGGATTTGCCGATCCAAGTAGAAGATCTTTCTTTATCAGAAATTCCGAGTGAACTTGCCGATTTCTATCGTAAATATGAAATGAAAAGCTTAGTAGAGCGTTTCAATCAAGAAGCGGCGACAAGAAAAAAACTCATTCATGCGGATATGGATGACAATAGGGATGAAGAAACAAGCGAAGAATTAGAAAAAAATGATGCCAACACGATTCAATATGTGGATCATTTTACTGGCCAAGCCAATAGCCAATTGGTGTTGCTTCCTCTTGCTTCTTTGGATCCTTTTTTAGAACAAGAACTATATGGCTTTTTGTATGTACAGGATAATCAAGCGTTTTATTTACCATTAGAAAAAGCGAAAGAAGACCAGGCATTTATTGACCTGTTGACAAATGATCATACATTAGTCACTTGGTCGATTAAAGAAACGCTTCATTTACTCGATCGCCATGGTCTACCATTGGCTAATTTTGCGAATGACTTACAACTAGAAGTTTTCTTGCTTCATTCGCAAGCAACTAAAATTGAAGACCAAATTGCGGCCTTAGATATTGAATTACCGAGTTCTTTACATGAACTTACGCTCAAAAAACAAGGTGGTTTCACAGTAGAAAGAGCATTGCCTATTTATGGAAAATGGGTTTTAGGATTGCAAGGCAAAGAAGAACAATTGCGCCAACAAATGCAAGAACAAAATGTTCTTGATCTTTATGAAAAAATTGAATTACCACTGACTCGCCTTTTATATGAAATGGAATGTTGTGGAATTCAAATCAATGAACAAAAATTGTTGGAAATTGGCCAAGAGTACCAACATCGCATCGAAGAAATCGAACAGAAGATTTATGAATATGCCGGTCATTCGTTCAATGTTGGATCACCAAAACAACTTGGTGTTGTTCTCTTTGATGAACTCGGATTAAAAGCTGGGAAAAAACGCTCGACAAGTGTTGAAGTCTTAGAAAAATTACAAGGTCAACATCCGATCATCGATGAAATTATGGAATATCGCAAATATTCCAAAATCATTGGAACTTATGTCACCGGTCTACAACGTTATATTCATGAAGGCAAAATTTTTACAACGTTCAATCAAACCGTGACGACAACAGGCCGATTATCCTCATCAGACCCTAACTTACAAAATATTTCGGTAAAGAGTGCGGAAGGAAAAGAAATTCGTAAAGCGTTCCAAGCGCCGGAAGGTTATTCTTTTATTTCGGCCGATTACTCACAAATTGAATTACGTATGTTAGCCCATATGGCGGATGAACAAGTCATGATTGAAGCATTCCAAAACGATGTGGATATTCATAAACAAACAGCGTCGGCGATTTTCAATGTTCCTCCAATTGAAGTGGATGAAGATCAACGCCGTATTGCGAAGACGGTTAACTTTGCGGTGATTTATGGACAAACTGAATTTGGATTATCGCAAGAGTTAGGCATTTCACGCTATGAAGCGAAAGAATTTATCAATTCTTACTTTGAAAACTATCCAAACATTCATCACTACATGGATGGCTTGATTGAATTCTGTAAAGAACATGGATATGTAGAAACGATGATGCATCGTCGCCGCGAAATTCCTGAAATCCGGGATAAAAACTTCATGACCCGTGAATTTGGAAAACGAGCAGCGATGAATGCGCCAATTCAAGGTTCAGCAGCTGACTTGATCAAAGCGGCAATGTTGAAAGTGAACAAAGCGATGAAAGAAAAACAATTGAAGTCGCAAATGATTTTACAAATCCATGACGAACTGATTTTCTTAGTTCCTGACGATGAACTCGAACAAATGAAACAGCTTGTGATTGATGAAATGGAATCAACGATGGAATTGAAAGTGCCACTTAAAGCCTCACTTGGTGTAGGTAGCGATTGGTACGAGGCGAAATAATGCCAGAGGCACCAGAAGTTCATCATGTCGTTCAATATTTGCAACGACACTTAGCAAACCAAAAAATTGTGCAAGCGATTGTTACTTATCCACCTTTGATCGACAATATGCCTGCACAAAATTTTTGCCAACAAATTCAAGGCCAACATTTTCGACAATTTAAACGATTGGGCAAATATATCATTTTAGAATTGGATGATTATACGTTTGTGAGTCATTTGCGTATGGAAGGAAAGTTTTTGATCGTTTCTAGTCGTGAAGAATTTGAACAACTCGACCAAATACGGGATCGAAAACATATTCATGCCCAGTTTGTTTTAGAAGATGGACGCATAGTTTGTTATAAAGATACGCGAAAATTTGGGCGCATGTCATTATGGCCGCAACAAGATGATTTGCATCATCTTAAACCTTTATCAAAAGTGGGCAAAGATGTATTGGACCCAACACTTTGTGCGCAAGATTTACTCAAAAAGGCTAGTCAAAGAACCATTCCGTTAAAGACTTTTTTGTTAGATCAAAGTGTAATAGCGGGAATTGGGAATATCTATGCCGATGAAATTCTCTTTGCGACCAGGTTGTCTCCATATTGCATGCCTTGTGACTTGTCGAAAAAAGATATGCAAAATATCATCGAGGCCACAAGGTCCATTCTCATGCGCGCAATTGAAGCGGGTGGAACAACGATTTTGAGTTTTTCTTATGGATCTAATCATACGGGAAGTTTTCAAAACCAATTACAAGTACATGGTCAAAAAGGAAACTGCCCGATTTGTGGTCATGAAATTGAGCATCAAAAAATCAATGGGCGAACAACCTACTTCTGCCCCCATTGTCAAAAGTTAAAAAAGAAAAGAAGCCGCAAAAACAATCCAATAAAGGAATGAACTATGGAACAACAAAACCAAAAAAAGATTCGAACCTTAGGAATTACGGGGTCGATGGGATCGGGAAAAAGTGCTGTTAGACAAATTCTAGCGCAATATATTCCAACGATTGATTGCGATGGGATTAATCGCGAATTGTTACAAAAAGATCACGAAGGTTGGTATGCTTTAAAACAAGCAAACTTATTTTATGGGGATCCCAATGGTGAAATCGATAAACAAGCGATGGCGGATGCGATGTTTGAAGATGCCCAAATCCGTCAAAAAATGGAAGCAATTCTGCAACCGTTAATCATTCAAAAAATGGATGAATGGATGAAACAACAAAATGCTCTTTGTGCCGTTGAAGTGCCTTTATTGTTTGAATGTGATTTACAAGATCATTTCGATCAAGTTTGGACGGTGGTTTGCGAAGATCAAACGGCATTACAACGTTTAGAACAAGGACGAAAGATCAACCCTACAGAAGCTAAACGACGTTTAGCTTTACAATATTCACCACAAAAGAAGGCTCAACAATCCCATGTTGTTTTGCATAACGACCAAGATTTACCAGCTTTACAAAAACAAATCGAAAACCACTTGTATCAGCTACAAAATGACATCAAAAAATAGGTGAACAGTTTGATTTTATAAAACAATAGATTGGAGGGGGAATATGGCTAACGTGACCAGTGTCATTGAAAATCAAGAATTATATCGCACAAGCCAGGCGATGCAACTTGTACAAGCGTCGAATATATCCGCAACGTGGTGGTCAGATCTTTCTTTGTTATATCGACCATTAATCGGACCAGAAGCGTTACAGTTTTATTTCATTCTGCAATCTGTTGCTCTTTATCGAAACGAAGTCAGTTTGAGTGAACTTAGACAATGGATGAATTGCTCTAATTCGGTTTTACATATGGTTCGAATCCGGCTGGAACAATATAACTTACTTCGAACATTCCAAAACCAAGAAGCAGAAATCTGTAAGTTGCAACTGTGCGCGCCATTGACAGGTCAACAGTTTTTAGAACATGCAGTATTCGCTCGAGCTTTATTCAATAAAATTGGTGAAGAACAGTTTGGAAACTTAGTTGGACTCATTCAACCTAAAATTGAAGAAAATGATCATCTTCAAGAAATTAGTCAGGTACTCTCAACTAAAGCACTTGAAGAGTCGTGGACGAGCGATGCGGAAAAAATGTTGCAATCACTTACGCCCCGTTGGGATCATCCACAAGACTATGATTTTGATTGGAAAACATTCCTGGATAACGCCGAACGTTTATTTCCAGCGCGCTTAAGAACGCCAGAAAACTTAAATCGTATTGCTTATCTCGCAAATGTCTATGGGGTTTCCGCAGCAGATATGCGTGTGAAGTTATCGAGAAGTTTACGAGATGGGCGAACTTGGATTGACTTTGACCATTTAACAAGCCAATTAGCAACAACCACCAAAATTGAAAAACCGCAACAAGCCGATCCAAGTGATTATTCGCAAAAACCTGTTCATTTTTTACAAGCACGTCAAAAGGGCAATGCCAAAGTATTGCCAAGCGAGCGTAAGATGATCGATGAATTAATTCGCCAATACGAATTCTCAAATGAACTGATCAATACAATTTTGGATTATGCAATGGAAACAAATCAAGGTCAGCTGATTGTTCCAATTGTCAATACGATTGCCAATAATGTGGCGCGAAACAATATCAAAACCCGGGATGAAGCGTTAGAGTTTTTCTCAAAAGCACCGAAGAAAATATCAAAACGTAAATATTCATCACGAAATACAATTCCGGAATCAATTACATTACCTAAATGGTATGAGGTTAAAGAATCGGAAAAAGGAACAGATGAGGATGTCGCAAAAATTCTCGCTCTACAAGAAGAATTGTTAAAAGGAGGATCTAGCCATGGAACCGATTGATTTTAAACTCGAACTTGATGAAAATGCCCAAGCTTATCACGATCATCTCGTCAAACAGCTCCAACAAGATCCTCAGGTTCTGGATTTTTTAAAGAAAAATAATCTGGATGCGCAAATTCTTGAACAGCGCTCTGGTGTATTTGATCGTTGGTTAAAAACGATTAAACAGTGTCAATCATGCCAAGGATTGAACTTTTGTGTTTCGAAAGTAAAAGGGAATGCGTGTCATTTAAGTGTGGACGATCAAAATTTCATCAATGAAGAATATATTCCATGCCGCTATCAGCGCCTACTCAATGATCAATTAGCGCACAAAGAAAATTTCACTTTCTCGCATATGCAAAATCAAGACTATCTTGTTTCTTTTGAAGCTCTTTCGCCAACGCTAGCGCAAGAATCAAAAGCATATTTAGTCGCTTATGCGCAAGCAGTTGCGTCTATTAATATGCCACATGGATGTTTATTCTATGGGCAACCGGGAACAGGGAAATCAACATTAATGATGGCTTTGGCTAACGCTTTAGCAAAACAGGGAAAACGAATTGTTTATGTACGTGTCCCTTTACTCATTAGTGAGCTGAAAGAAAATTTAAAAGACAATGAATTTTATCAAAAAACACTGACACGAATGCGTTTAGCAGATGTGTTGTTCCTTGATGATTTTGGCAGCGAATCGGTTTCTCGTTGGTCACGTGATGATATTTTGTTCCCTGTTTTAGATGAACGAATGAATAATCATCGAAAAACATACTTTGCGAGCAACGTAAATATTAGTGAACTCGAGGCAATTTATTCGGTATTCGAGGGATCGGCACTTGGTGGCGTAGCGGCCAAACGATTAATCGATCGTGTCACAACGCTCGCCCAAACGGTGGAATTAACAGGAGTCAGCCGCCGACAATCGCCAAGTGCAAGTCAACTTTAAAGTCTAAATTTATAAAGAGAATGTTCTTTTTCCGGGATGTTCTCTTTTTTTTTAGGTGGATCAAAGGGGGAAGAAAAAGTAAGACTAAACATTGAATGAGAAAAAGAAATTGTTTTCTTAAAAAATTCACAAGTAGAAGGAAGAAGTTGTATTGAAGTTTCATCTTGTCTTAAAAGTTTTTTTTATTAATGAAAACAGATTTGATTTAAATAGATAAAGATGATGAAATGTTGATTTTATTCTGTCATAAAATGAAAGAGATCAGTACATAATCCTTTAAAATCGCTATCGAGTAGGATAAACTAGAAATGTTAATAACAAGGAGGAATTTGAGTCATGTTAGTATCTGCAACAGAAATGATTAACAAAGCTCACGAAGGTCACTACGCAATTGGTGCCTTCAATATCAACAACATGGAATGGATTAAAGCCATTCTGCTTGGCTGTGAAGCAAAACAGTCCCCAGTTATCCTCGGTGTATCCGAAGGTGCTGCTAAATACATGTGCGGTTACAAAAATGCTGTTGACATGGTTAAAAACATCATGGAATTCAACAACATTACTGTACCAGTAGCAATCCACCTTGACCACGGTTCTTACGAAGGTGCTAAAAAAGCAATCGAAGCTGGATTCACATCTGTTATGTTCGACGGATCTCACTATCCAATCGAAGAAAACATCGCTAAATCTAAAGAACTGATCGAACTTGCTCACTCTAAAGGTATCTCTATCGAATGTGAAGTTGGTGGCATCGGTGGTGAAGAAGACGGTGTTGTATCCAACGGTGAAGTTGCTGACCCAGCTGAATGCAAACAGATCTCTGATCTTGGTGTAGACTTCTTAGCAGCAGGTATCGGTAACATCCACGGTAAATACCCAGCTGATTGGAAAGGTCTTAACTTTGAAGTATTAGGCAAAATCCAAGAAGTTACTGAAGGTAAACCACTTGTATTACACGGTGGTTCCGGTATTCCTCAGGAAATGGTTAAAGAAGCTATCGCTCTTGGTGTTTCTAAAGTAAACATCAATACTGAATGCCAACTCGTATTTGCTGATGCAACTCGTAAATATGTTGAAGCTGGTAAAGACCTTGCTAACAAAGGTTGGGACCCACGTAAACTTCTTAAACCAGGTGCTGATGCAATCCAAGCTCTTGTAGAAGACTACGTTGAAACATTCCTTGGCTCTGCTCACAAAGCTTAGTTATTATTTTTAATATTCATCATTTATGACAAAAAAAGAGATGGTTCGCCATCTCTTTTTTGTGTGTGTTCTAGTCAAATATGGATTACGAAAAAAATACGATTCATATTCTTGTTACGAGTTTATATGTCTAATAGATCATCTGTTTTATATAGGGAATCAATTCTTCCCAGTTTCCTTTTTGAAAGCCAAACTTCCATAGCGGAAGCACAATTCCGTTTTTCAAGATTAAAACAAGGAACATATCCATATACAACAATTGATCTACGTCATGATACGAAATGGACTTAGTTGTCCCATTAAAACGATAGGCAATCTCTTCTCCAATACAAACACAAAAGGGTATTTCATTTCCTTGTTTTTCCAGGGTTTGATGGATTTTGACTAGCCATTTTTTCTTGTTTCTGAGCGCAGATATGACAAGATAGGCAAGTAGGACAAAGAAACCGATAAAAATAAGAATTGCTGAAAGTAGTGTGTATTCTGTTTTTCCAGACAACACTCCATAAATACAGGGAGCGATTGCGACGACTAAATAAAGGAATAAAGGGATCTTATTATTTGTTTTTCTTTGATTCCAAATTCCTAATGCTATTTCATTCATGATTTGTTCATTCATTTCAAATTCATTGACGAATGGATAGTTTTGTTTGTTCAAGTTTTCCATTGATTATCCTCTGATTGTATTTCATGCCATTTAAAAAATTAAAATTATGCTCTTATCGTTTTTTTACCATAATTGAAGTTTGTTTCCTATCATTTTATATAAAAAATCATAGCCTATGTTTTGTTTATGGATACTGTAAAAAGAAACGATCCAAGCAAAATGAGGATCATGGAAAAAGCAGGGCATTTCATGAAGAACTGTTGTAAACTATAAAATAAAGTACTCAAAAATAACCTCAATTGAGTGAGCTAGTTTGATCATGTTGTCTTGTATCTTTTGATGAATAGCAAGATGATTTCAAATGGATAAAGGGGATTTGTTTTATGAAGCCTGTTGAAATAAGAGATCTTTTAGAGATGGATTTTTATGGCAATCTGCAAGCAAGAGGCAAAAATGTATTGTTTGTCAAAGGTCATGCAGATCAAAAAAATAATGATTACACTTACGACTTGATGTTATGCCGTGAGGGAAAAATCTATCAAATCACGGATCGGAAGAACGTGAGATCCTATGTGTTTGAAGACAAAAATACGATTTGGTTTGTCAGGGAAGAAAATGGTCAAAGCCAACTTTATCGTATGTATCTAAAAGGTGGCGAAGCGTTATGCAAAGCGACAATCGATCGATCAGGTGTATCGATCTTAGGTTTTGTCGATGAGAATTGCATGGCCCTTAGTTATATTCAAAAAGCAGTAGATGATCACGATCTAGCTAATGATTATGAAGTGCTTGATGAATCGCCTTGGTATGAAAATGACAAAGGATTTGTCAGTGGCCAACGTATTGCTTTAGCAACCTATGATTTAGAATCGAATACATTCCAAGAGATAGAAAATTCGCAATTGCATATTCGTGGGGCAGTCGTACATGACCATTGCATTTATTATTGGGGATATGCTGATACGGGAAAAAAAGAAAAATTACATGCGGATGAAATTTGTGTTTTCAACACAAAGCTACAAAAAACAAGTTGTCTTGTGAAAACGGATTTGTCCATTTTTAACTTACAAGCCACAGAAAATGGCTTATATCTCTTTGCTGAGAATGGAAAGCCAATTGGTCTAAACTCCAATCCGAGTCTTTACTATCTCGACTTTAAATACCAAAGTGTCGACTTGAAAATGGATTGGCAAGAAAACTTAGGAAATAGTGTTGTAGGCGATTGCCAGATCATTGCCGGCAATTCTGTTTGTATGGATAAAGATTGTCTGTATTTTACAACGACAATCGTGGATCATAATAACTTGTTCTGCTGGGATGAAAATCGATTATTACAAGTATTGGAATGGAATGGCACGATTGAAACATTTAGTATTGCCAAAGATACGCTCTATTTTATCGGCGCTAGACCAGATCAACTGCCACAACTTTATCAATACAAAAATGGTGAAATTATCCAATTATCAAATTTCAATCCATTTTTAAAAGATTGTTATGTCGCAACCACAAAACCGGTGTTCTATACCGGATCATTCAATACTCAACAATGTGGATGGGTACTTTATCCAAAAGACTTTGATCCCCAAAAAACATATCCCGCAATTTTAAATATTCATGGCGGACCGAAAATGGCTTATGGGCGTGTGTTTTTCCATGAAATGCAAGTTTGGGCATCACATGGTTATTTCGTATTCTTCTGTAATCCATTTGGCTCTGATGGCCAAGGAAATGAATATGCAGATATCCGTGGCCACTATGGATATGAAGATTACCAAGATCTGATGGCTTTTACTGATGCAGTTTTAGCAGAAGTCAAACAAATCGATCCGAATCGATTAGGCGTGACGGGGGGAAGTTATGGCGGCTATATGACCAACTGGATCATTACACATACGTCCCGATTTAAAGCGGCAGCGAGTCAACGTTGTATTTCAAACTGGATTTCATTGTGGGGAACAAGCGATATTGGTCCTGATTTTGTTCGCGATCAAATGCAGGCTGGTCTAGAGGATATTGAAACACTCTGGAAGCATTCGCCACTTAAATATGTGGATCAAGCCGAAACGCCGACTTTATTCATTCATTCGGATGAAGATTATCGCACACCAATTGAACAAGGTTATCAAATGTTAAATGGCTTAATCGATCAAGGCGTTGAAGCTAAAATGATCGTATTCCATGGTGAAAATCATGAACTTTCACGAAGTGGAAAACCTGTTCATCGCATGCGGCGTCTTGAAGAAATTACGAAATGGATGGACGATCATCTAAAGGAAAAAGAATCATGAAGCCTATGATAAAACGAAAAGAAAAAAGAGTTTCGGATAAAAAGTTATTGGCATGTATAGATGGAAAGCTAATGCCGCTAGGGGCGGTCGCAGATCCGGTATTCGCTTCTCGCTTATATGGCGAAGGAGTAGCGATTGTTCCCGAGGATGATGTGATTGTGGCGCCATGTAATGGAACGATCACAATGCTTGCTTATAATCGACAAGCCATCGGTATTGAAACGGAACAAGGAGATATGGTCTTGATTCATATTGGCTTTAATACAGCACAATATGGAGAAAAGGCGTTTGAGGCGCTGGCAACGGAAGGAACAAAAGTAAAACCTGGAATGCCATTGATTACAATCAATCGTCATTTTTTAGAGAGCGTGAATGCGGATATGACAGTCTGCATGGTCATCACAAATCTCAAAAGAATCGAGGATTATCGAGTCCTTGAAGGGGATGTGGTCAGTGCCGGAAAAACACCCGTATTAGAACGAAAAATTTAAAACGGAATATTCGCTATTTGACAAGTATGAAATACAGGATAGGTAAGGAATTGTTTACAAGGATCTTGCTTTACACTTAGATGAAATTCTGTATAATTTTTTTCGTACGTCTTCAAGAATAATCAACAAGAACTTGTTAATGTGTTAATCACAAGGATTTTTGAATGAAAATTAGAAAAGACGTATTTTCGAGAGGAGAAACGAACATGGAAGAAGTCATAAAAATTGAAGGTGGCGTTCGCTTAAACGGAACAGTTCGGATTTCCGGAAGTAAGAACTCGACAGTTGCATTAATTCCTGCTGCTGTTTTAGGAACAGAAAAAGTAACGATTTATGGGGTACCACAAATCTCTGATGTTGAGGCATTGATTGAACTATTAGAAGAGCTTGGCGTAAAAGTCACACGCGTGGATGAAGAAACGCTAGTGATCGATCCATCCGAAATGATGGATGTTCCATTATTAGGGGATGCGGTGCAAAAGCTGCGTGCTTCCTACTATTTCATGGGTGCTCTTTTAGGAAAATATGGAAAATGCATGATCAAAAGCCCAGGTGGATGTTATTTAGGACCTCGTCCAATTGACTTACATATCAAAGGGTTTGAAGCACTTGGCGCAAAAATTAGCTATCCAGGAGATTGTACTTTATTACAAGCACCAAAAGACGGCTTAAAAGGGGCACGTATTTTCTTGGATATTTCTTCTGTTGGGGCAACAATCAACATCATGATGGCAGCCGTTTATGCTAAAGGACGGACAATCATCGATAACGCAGCTCGTGAACCAGAAATCATCGATATTGCGACACTCTTAAATAAAATGGGTGCCCGCATTCATGGTATGGGAACGAGTACTTTAGTCATCGATGGTGTCGAAGAGCTGAAAGGCTGTGTTCATGAAATTATTCCGGACCGTATTGAAGCAGCGACATATATCTTGATTGCTGCAGCAATGGCAGATGATATGAAAATCACGAATGTCATCCCACAACACTTAGAGGCGATCACTTCTAAATTAGAAGAAATCGGCATTAACTTAACTCGTGAAGGGGATACGATTCATGTTTTCGGTAATGAGCCAGATAAATTGTTGAAACCAACAGACATTACCACAAAAGCTTACCCAGGATTTGCAACAGATGTGCAACAACCATTCACGGCTTTATTGACGAAGACAGATGGTTGCTCGAGCGTGACAGAACAAATTTATGTCGAACGTTTTAAACACTGTGCAGAATTAAATCAAATGGGAGCGAACACTTTTGTCAAAGGTGCAACGGCTTATATTAGTGGGCCAACACCATTACATGGTGCATCAGTAACAGCAACGGATTTACGTTGTGGAGCTGCATTAGTCATCGCCGGCTTAATGGCAGATGGGGTAACAGAAATCCATGAAATTAAGCATATTGACCGTGGTTATGACAAACTTGTCGAAAAACTAACGGCATTAGGAGCAAGAATTCGAAGAGAAGTGATTTAGCTTCTCTTTTTTTCTTTGCGAAAAAGAACCATGAACGTTTCGGAAAGTAATTAAAATAGATTAAGATAGAGTCAATACATTCATTTCTTTTAAGAGAGGAAGGGGTTTCATGGTTAAAATCGCAATTCTTGAACATGAAAAAGAAACCAAAGAGATCGTTTTTCAGCTCGCAGGCTTTTTTAATAATATTGACTGGACGTTTAGACACTTTTATAAAGCATCATTACTTGCCAAAGCGATGAAAGAAGAAGAGTATCAAATCTTTTTCTTTGATGAAATGTTCCAGACGCCACGTTTGGAAAGTGTTTTTGTGCACGATAATCCTTCAGCTTTGTTTGTCTATTTATGCCAAGATCCAGCGCATAAACAGGCCACGGAGCACCGCCGTCGAGTACTCTACATCTCAAAATATAATTTAAAACAAGATATGATTTATATCGAAAGTCAGCTCAAAGAACAGATGCGGCAAAAAGAATGTTATCCGCTCAGTTTCCAAGGGGTGAAAATCGATATTCCGATCGAAGATATTTACTATTTGGAAAAAGTGGGAAAATTTGTTCATTTCCATACTCGCAAAGGGGAATTCCATGGCCGTTTGTATTTGGCAGATTTAGAAGAAGAATTCGCAAAATATGGATTTATGCGTGTGCATATTTCGTATTTGGTCAATAGTAAATATTTAACAGGAATTTATAAAGATGAAGTGGAACTGAATCATTCCATGCGTGTTCCGTTATCGCGTGCACAAAAGAAAAAATTAGGTTTAAAAGTACGCAAAGTCGAAGGGGCAACGAATACACCTTTAAAAATGAATAGAGTGATGTATAAACAATCCGATAGTTTGATTGAACAATCCGATGACGATGAATAGAAAAGTTTTTTAAAGAAAAACACGATTTTGATTGAATCATTTGCATAAAAATAAGCGGCAGTGCCCCAAAAGGATGCTGCCGCAATTTTTATGATTTTTTGGAATCATCGTTGTTTGATGATGTGTTTCCTTTTCGTCCCGGAAGTTTTCCTTCATCGACTAATTGTTTGGCAACGCCAATACATAAAAAGCAACAGCCAAGAGGGAAGAACACCATGCTTTTAAAAATGAAGCAGGAGACAAGGAAAACAACTGTCATGACATAGTAGGCATGATAATCTTTCAGATCTTTAAATTTCATTAGCAGATACCTCGTTGTCAATATAGCAGGCATTGATCGAGATTTGTAAGTCTTTGCTTTAGGAATGGTGATTTAAAAGAAAAATCCGCCTAAAAAATGCCTTAGAGTTCACAAAGATCACGGATGCTATCGTCTTTTGTGATTTTACGCAGAATGCGACAAGGGTTGCCAACAGCAACGACATGAGCAGGGATATCTTTGTTCACTAAACTTTTAGCACCAATTACACTGCCTTCACCAATTGTCACGCCCGGTAATATCGTGACATCGCCACCGATCCAAACATTGTCTTCGATCACGATGGGTAAAGCGATTTCGTAGCCTTGGTTTCGCTCTTGATAGATCAAAGGATGGTTTGCAGTATAGAGACCACAACGCGGGCCGATAAAACAATGACGACCGATTGTGATTTTTCCACCATCCATAAAGTAGGCATCGTGGTTAATAAAGGTACCCTTGCCAATACTTGTTCGATATCCATAGTCCGCATATATGGGACTAAGTATGGTCACGTCTTGACCTACATGAGAGAAGAGTTTATTCAAGATTGCTTGTCGAGAGCGCTTTTGGCTTGGCTTAATCTGGTTGAATTGAAAACAAAGATCTTCTGCTTTGTCACGAAGCTTGGATAACTCTAAATCAAAGTTTGCATCATACCAAACTCCTTTTTCCATTCTTTCTTTTTGGCTCATTTGAATGACCTCCTTAGCTGGATTTTAAAGCGATGGATCAGTACATAAAATGCGGTTTGATTCTGTATTGTTTTTATTTTAATCGATCAAATATAGATTAAAAAGATCGGTTTAACCTTTTGTTTTCAAGGCAAAATGAGTATGGAAATCACGTCTTTAAGGTGATGAAAAAAAGACAAAAAAAGGGAGGATTTTACACGGGGATAGAATTGGTTTTATTTATCAAATCAGCGGATTTCTATGGTATCATGGACTAGAAATAACTATCTAATTAACTGCAAAAGATAATAGAAAGAGGACCTTATGAAGCTACTTGCTACAGATTATGACGGAACATTAAAATTTGGTGATTCTGTTCAAGAAAAAGATGTAAAAGCAATCCAAGAATGGAGAAAAGCAGGAAATTTATTTGCGATTGTAACCGGCAGATCAAAACAATCCATCACGCGTGAATTAGAAGAAAACAATATTCAAGTAGACTATTTAGTAACGAATAATGGCGGAATGGTTTTTGATGACAAAGGCGAAATCTTATTAGAAACAACTTTAGATAATATTATGGCAATCGACTTGATGTATGTTTCCCACGAGATGCCTGACGTTGTTTCTTATACCGTTAATGATGGTGTAAATCGTCACAAAGTAGAAGTTCATCCAAATTTAGAAGAACATCGCTATGCAAATCTACAACCAGACTGGACAGAAGAAGAAATTATGGATTCTGGACGCTTTGCCCAAATTGTGTACTCTTGTACAACCCCTGAATCGACAGTAGAACTCGCAAAAAACTTAAACGCTCATTTTGGTGAGATCGTGACTGCGTTTGCCAATAATTTCGTTGTCGATATCGTGCCAAAAGGAGTCGATAAAGCAACGGGAATTGATTTTATTAGTGCTTATGCAAGTGTAAATGATGATGATGTATATTGCATCGGGGATTCTCATAATGATGTACCGATGTTAGAAGCATGCGAAAACTCTGCAGCAGTTTCTATGGCACATACTAATGTCAAAGAGGCTGCTCATTATGAGTATGATAGTGTGGCAGACTACATCGCATTTGCAATGAGTCGCTAGATTGAATATATAAATCAAGTCATCAAACAGAAAGAAGGGATTGTATGGATTTTCAGGATATTATCCTGCTTTTACGTTTGGTTCTTGACGTTTCTATATTAACTGCGCTGGTTTACACTGGTGTTCGCCTTGTTCGTGATAACAGCCGAACGATTCAAATCGTAAAAGGAATTTTAGCATTATTGCTGTTTAAAGCATTAATTGATGTATTCCAATTAAAGACGATTGGTTATTTATTGGATTTCTTCTTGCGATGGGGAATTATCGTGATTTTAATCGTTTTACAACCGGAAATCCGATCGATTCTTGAACAAGTCGGAAAAACAAATGCGAACTTTGTACCGAATTTACCAGTTGAGCGAATGAAAAAAATGGTCGAAGAGCTCGTGAAAGCAGTCAGTGACATGGCAAAAACAAAAACGGGAGCTTTGATTTCCTTGCAGATGGGACAGTCTCTAGAAGAATATGCCAAAACAGGAATCAAAATGGATTCGGATGTTACAGCGGAACTATTAGAGACGATTTTCCAATACGGAACGCCAATGCATGATGGGGCGGTTATTATTGTTGGCGATAAAATCGCTTGTGCTGCGGCATACTATCCATCTACCGCAAAAGATTTGCCATCGAAATATGGAGCACGACATCGTGCTGCGGTCGGGATTTCTGAAGTGAGTGATTCGATTACTTTGATCGTATCCGAAGAAACAGGCAATATTTCGATCGCCCAAAAAGGAACTTTGACGCAATATACACCAGAAAGTTTATATCGTTATTTAGCGAGTCGATTAATCCAACCAACTGAAAATAGATCTTCAGTCTTCCAACCAGTATTAGATTCCGCTCGTTCTTTATCCAATTCATTTGCAAGAGGAAGTCGGAACAAGGAAGAAAAGAAGGATGATCGAATTAGACCTTTATCGGTGTTGAACTTATTACCTGATTCAGCATTAGGTAGCAGCTCACGAATTCAGAAAAAACAAGATTCAAACAAAAAAAAGAAGAAGAGTGGAGGTGAAGGTCGTGGATACTAAACCCCATGGTTTTTTCGGAAAATTATTTCAATCATTAGGCTTGATCGTTCGTTCTCTTTTAGGGCGAATTTCAAAACTATTTGATCGAATTATTTATGATAATCGACTTTCTTTGCTATTCTCTTTTATCTTTGCGCTAGCTATGTGTATTTCCATTAACTATAGCGATTTGCAAGGTAGACTTTTTAAAAACGATTCAGTGACATTGAATATGCCCAATATTCCAGTAGAGGTATTTGTCGATACCAATGCCTTTGAAGTGACCGGCGTGCCAAGTGTCGCAGACATCACCATCGAAGGAGATACGGCTGACATTCAACTTGTTCGTACGCAAAACTCGGCTTCGATTACCGCTGATTTACGACAACTTTCAGAAGGAACAAGTGATGTCACACTTGAAGTATCAGGATTACCGACCGGGCTTACGGTAAAAGTGAATCCGGAAACTGTACAAGCAACATTGGCCAAAAAATATACAAAGACATTCTTTATATCGCCAGATTTAATTGTCGGGAATGGGCAATCACCGAATGCCTACAATGAGCCAGCTTTATCGTCACGCTCAGTTACCGTTCGGGCGACACGCGACAAGCTCAATTCAATTCGTTCAATTCGGGCAATCGTGGATACATCGAGTTATGAAGGCGAATTTGTAGCGGAAGTTCCACTCGTTGCTTATGATGGATCGGGAAAACAAGTGAATGTTTCTATTTCACCAGAAACGGTCACTGCGACAGTGACGCTGGTGCAAAACAATCACGAATCAACAAGTAAAGATAACAATAAAGAGACAGACAAACCAAAATCTTCAATCACAGAATCAAAATAAGGATTCTTCAATTCATTTCGGTGCGAAAAAGAAAATGATTATTGGAAATACAACGTTTCCAGTACAATAAGGTTGTTGAAACAGATAATTTTATATTTGACGAGGCAACCATTATTCTTCGTACGTTTAAGAATGATGAAATGATAGATGGTTTGAATCACTAGCGCCTCGATGGATCATCCAGACAGGCGCTTATTTTATTTAAAAGGAGATTTACAAAATGGGAAAATATTTTGGAACGGATGGAGTAAGAGGTCGTGCAAACGAACAACTTACTTTAGATATGGCTGTGCGTATTGGCCAATGGCTAGGTTGGTATTATTCAAAGTCTAAGACACATGCCAAAATTTTAATTGGCCGCGATACACGTTTATCCGGATCCATGTTTGAACTGGGTTTAGCAGCTGGTGCAGTCAGCACAGGTGCAAATGTGTACTTGTTAGGGATTTGTCCGACGCCGGCAATTTCATATTTAGTTAGCGAAGAAGACTTTGATTGCGGAATCATGGTTTCTGCATCACATAACCCGTTCTATGATAACGGAATTAAAATTTTCAATCACGAAGGCATTAAAATGCCAGAAGATATTTTGTTACAGATCGAAGACTACATGGATGGAAAAAGTCAGATCGAACTCGCAACTGGAGAAAGCGTTGGGGAATATTTTGACTGGGAAACAGGACTTGAGCTTTATATTTCATGGTTGAAGAAAACAAATTCGATGGATTTAAGCGGCATGCATATTGCTGTTGACTTGGCCAATGGTTCTGCTTGTTCAACAGCAGTAGAAACATTAGATGCCTTAGGGGCAACCGTCGATGCGATTAATGCTAGCCCAAATGGAGTCAACATTAACTTAAAAGCAGGATCAACGCACCCAGAAGGGTTACAACGTTTCGTCATTGAAAATCAATGCGATATTGGATTGGCGTTTGATGGGGATGCCGATCGTTTAATTGCCGTTGATGCAAAAGGACGATTAATCAACGGGGATTATATTCTTTATATTTTAGGTCTCCATATGCATGAACAAAATAAACTGAATCAAAACATCGTTGTGACTACAGTTATGGCAAACTTAGGCTTATATAAAGCGTTCCAAAAAAATAACATCGATTATATCCAAACCCCAGTCGGCGATAAATATGTTTTAGAAGAAATGATGAAACATGACTATAGCCTTGGTGGAGAACAATCTGGTCATATTATTTTCTACAAAGATGAAGTGACAGGAGATGGATTGTTTAGTGCACTGCGCTTGTTGCATGTAATGAAGGAAACTGGAAAATCTCTCGAAGAATTGGCGAATGGTTTATACATTTATCCACAACTATTAGAAAATGTACAAGTTAAAGATAAAAACATTGTGTTACACGATGAAGACATCCAAGCTAAAATTGATGAAGTGGCCCAATTTTTAGGGGAAGAAGGACGTATTCTCGTTCGTCCGAGTGGAACAGAACCATTAATTCGCGTTATGGTAGAAGCAGCGACGCAAAGACTTTGTGAAGACTGTGTTCACATGGTTACCGACTTAATTTATAAAAAAGGATATGCTGCTTAAAGAAAGCAGAACTCAATAACTAACAATTTAATGTAGTGTTTATGTCATAAGTATTCGTTTAGCTTTAATTTTATTCGATATAATAAAAAGGAAAGTGAATGAAGTGAACTTACAACTCTACTAGAATAGTGGCTTTCATGCCTGGAAGTAAGGAAGACACAAAGGAGATTTCCAATGAAACGAATCATTAATATCGTTGAAGATGAAAAAGACATTAACAATTTAGTTGCTCAATATCTTCGTAAAGAAGGATACGATGTAAATTCGTATTATACCTACGAAGAAGCAAGTGTACACACCCAAGATGATGTTCATCTTTGGATTTTAGATATCATGCTCGATGATAAATCTGGTTTTGACTTATTAGAGGAAATTCGGCAAAGCAATGCCGATACGCCAATTATCTTTATGTCAGCGCGAGATAAAGAATTTGACCGAATTATCGGCTTGGAAAAAGGTTGCGACGATTACATCACAAAACCATTTTCACCAAAAGAACTCGTTTTACGCGTCAACAATTTAATTAAACGGGCTTATAAAGATACGAATAATCGAATCTTTATTGATGGTTATGAACTCGATGAGGAACAACGTAAAGTTTATTCTGATCAAGAAGAAATCGAATTGACGACAAAAGAATTCGACTTATTGATGATGTTTATCAAAAATAAAGGATTTGCGTTCTCTCGTGAAAAGATTTTAGAAATTGTTTGGGATGAAAACTACTTTGGTAGCGACCGTGTTGTCGATGACACATTACGTCGTTTGCGTAAAAAACTGCCAAAACTCAATATCCATACAATCTATGGTTATGGCTATCGTTTGGGGTAGATTATGAAAATGCCTTTACAAAACACATTTAAAAAACTGACCCTGACTCAGCAGATCATGGTTTTGATCTTGATGATGGTTGTGTTTTTAATGTTGTTTTTTAGTTTTTTCCTCTCAGGAAATATTAACGAAACAATTTCGCAACAAATCTATACGACACTCGAGGAAAAACAAAAACCAATTGTCAGTGCTTTAGAAGTGGGGAAAAGCCCTGTACATGATCGCGAATTGTTTGGTTATTTAACGATCGATCGCAAAATCTCAACAGCTGTTGTGACTAAACAAGGTGCCGATATTGTTTGTGCATCTGATATTCACAATCCACCAAAAGGGATGATTGTTGATGGTGTCATTACAGAAGCAAGAGAGATGCTTGAACAGGATCGACCAACGGAACAAAAAGAAGTGTCATTTAATAGTCACATGTATTATTGTCGATTTACCCCGATTACCGTTGAAGGTATGGATGCTGTTCTTGTTTCCTATACAGATGATGCCTATGCCCAACAACTCCGATCAACCTTGATGGATTCGACGATTTATGTAATTGTGATCGTCTTCTTTATGTTGTTGATCATCTTGTTGCTTTGGGTATTCCAAATCATTCGCCCATTGAATCAGATCAAATCGTATATTGCGCAAATTAAAGAGGGCAAAGATGTCGATTTATATATTTGTCGAGATGATGAAATTGGGGATGTGGCCAAAGAACTGCAGACCTTAACAGCGGAACTTGCTAAACAAGAAAAAGCAAAAGAAGAAATGATTCATAACATTTCGCATGACTTAAAAACGCCAATTGCAACAATTAAGTCATATTCTGAATCCATTAAAGATGGAATCTATCCATATGGTGATTTGGAAAGTAGTGTTGATGTCATTTTGGATAATGCCAAACGTCTTGAAGACAAAGTACACTCCCTTTTATATATGAACCGTGTGGAATACTTAGTGTCTTCGGATTCAGAAGGCGTTACAACCAACATGAAAGACGTCGTAGAAGAAGTTGTTTTAAACGCCAAAGTCATTCGCCCAGAAATTCAATTGATTACGGACGTAGAAGAAGTTTATTTTGATGGCTTGTTTGAATCTTGGCGGGTTTGTATCGAAAACATCCTTCAAAACGCCTTCCGTTATGCAAAAACGTATATCAAAATCGAAGTGCATGAAAATGAACTTTGTATTTCAAACGATGGCCCAAAAATGGATGAAAGCAGAATCGATTCTTTATTTAAACCATTCATTATGGGTGAAGGTGGAAAATTCGGCTTAGGTCTTTCTATCGTATCAAAAGTCGTTGCCGCCAATGAATACAAAGTGCAAGGTATGAATACCGAAGATGGTGTGGCGTTTAGAATTTATCGGGAAGTGGAAGAAAAGAAACCATCGAAACGCGCCAAGGCAATTAATGTAGCGCATTGGAATAACTCCCGAAAAATGCGTGATTCCATCAAAGAAAATAAACAAGAAGAAAATATAGATCCGGAATGCAAACATATGCATAAACGGTAAATAGATCAAATCAATAGAAAACAACCAGGAATGGGCATGATTAACATGCGCTAGCCTGGTTGTTTTTTATAGGTAAAGCGGATGAAACGTGATTAAATAAGAAGTAGAAAACAATCAAAATAAGGAGGAAGAGTCGGATGAAACTTGCAACAATTGGAAGTGGATCAATTGTAGATTTGGCATATCAATCTTTCGCTGAAATAGAGAATATCGAAACAGTAGCAGTCTATTCGCGAACAATGGAAAAAGCGAAAGCATTCGCGCAAAAACACAATGTAGAATGCGCATATGACGATTTAGATCAAATGTTTGCAGATCCTAATATCGATACAATTTATATTGCTTCTCCCAATTCTCTACATTATCCACAAGCTAAAAAAGCACTTTTAGCAAAGAAAAATGTCATTCTCGAAAAACCATTTACACCAAATTTAGAACAAACAGAAGAATTGTTTCAAATTGCCCAAGAAAATGGAGTGATGATTTTTGAAGCGATCACGAATGTTCATACAGCAAACTACAAATTACTGAAAGAACATTTGAATAAAGCGGGAAAAGTTCGCCAGTGCCTATTTAACTTCTCTCAATACTCAAGACGCTATGCAAAATACATGGAGCATACAGTTGAAAATGTCTTTGATCCAAAGATGGATGGAGGCGCACTATTAGATATCAATATTTACAATATCCATTTGGCGGTAGGATTATTTGGCCAACCAAAAGAAATTCATTATTATCCTTTGCTAGGATGGAATGGGATCGATACATCAGGCACATTAATGTTGTTATATGAAGATAAAAACATAACTTGTATTGGATCTAAAGATAGTTCTTCCGACTACTTAGGCTATATTCAAGGAGAATCAGGAACATTTAAAATTTCGAATGGTTCGACTGGTCGTATGCAAGATGTAGAGTTTATTCCGCCATTACAAGAAAACCAAACTTCAAACGTTGAACAAATTTCAATCGATCAAGGCTTGCATATGAGTTATGAATTCAAAGACTTCGCAGATGCAATTGATCAACATAACGAAGAGATGTATCAATCTTGCAAAGAACACTCCTTAAAAGTCGCTAAGATCTTAGAAGCTGCCAAACAACAAAGAAATGCATTAGCGAAAGAAAAAGGATTTGAGCTCTAAAAATTAAATTATGCAATGAAAAGTTCTGATTTGGATGGCAATTTCAGAACTTTTTCTCTAGGACAAATCAACAGAATAAATTAGGGTATACATTAAAAAAGATGAGGAATAGCATCATGATCAAACAAAATTTACATACCCATTCTCAATATGATGATGGTAAATATGCAATTGATGAAATTGTACAAAAAGCACAAGAACGAGGATTTACGATCTTAGGCTTTTCTGGACATGGTTATTATGCAAAAGACGATAGCTCTATGACGCCAGAAAAAACAAAGCAATACATACAAGACGTCCGACAGGCCCAACAACAAGCACCGAATGGATTAAAAATATATTTAGGAATTGAAGAAGATAGCATGGCGCCAATTGAAAATGTCGAAGATTTTGATTATGTGATTGGCAGCGTTCATTACCTTGAGCACAATGGGAAAATTTATCCGATCGATTACTCACAAGAACAATTTGATGAAATGCTGAAAGAAGGATATCAAAACGATATCAATGCTTTGGCCAAAGATTATTATTTAGCAATTGAAAGGCAAGCGCAAAATCCCAATATCCAAATTATTGGTCATTTAGATCTGATTGCGAAATATAATGAGGACCAATCGTATTATTGCTTTGATGATCCTAAGATTTTAAGCTATGCGAAAGTCGCGATAGAACAGTTAGTCAAAGCAGGTAAGATTTTTGAAATGAATTCAGGAGCAATGGCAAGAGGATATCGCAATTCTCCTTATCCAAGTATTGAACTTTTGGAGTTGATCTATGAAGCGAATGGAAATATTTTAATCAATACAGATTGTCATCATAAAGAATATTTAGATTATGGCATGCAAATTTGTTTAGATCTGGCAAAACAAATCGGATTTAAAACGCTAGAAATATTTAATGGAAAAAATTTTGAATCGAAAAACATAGAGGAATTCTTTGTATAAAGAATTCTTTTTTTTAAAAACGGAAGAAAAGAAGTTGCAACAAGATCTAAAAAAGAGAAAAAACAGGTCAAGGATTAACTCGTTTTTTCGTGGAATTGATATAGAAAACGGATACATTCTACTCAATATAAATCAATCAAATTATGGTGATGAAATATGCAAAAAAAGTGAAATTTTTTTAAAAAATAGGCTTGCAAAGAGATGGGATATGTGGTTGAATAGTCGAGCACTCACCGAGCGGCAACGCCGATGAGGGCACCGACAAAGACTTGGAAAACAACACGAAATAAAGAAATTCAAATTTCGAGTTGACAATCCAAATCTCAAGCGGTATAGTAAACAAGCTTTTTGACCGGGTAGCCGGTTGAAAACAGATGGCTCTTTGAAAACTCAATGACAGACAATTCAAATTCGATAAAAATT
>Lana_p2__coassemble_157_pt1 | contig 59403 bp, 51 predicted proteins | sample Lana_p2__metabat2_high_PE_028 | metagenome-assembled genome bin Lana_p2 | reverse complement strand
AAAACTATTTTAACTTATTCCCACTCAATTGTTCCACATGGTTTTGGTGTTAAGTCGTAACATACGCGGTTAACACCTTCAACTTCGTTTAAAATTCGGTTAGTAATTTTATTTAAAATCGCAAAATCAATTGGTTCAATTGAAGCAGTCATTGCATCAATTGTATTCACGGCACGAATGATAACTGGGTATTCAAAGCAACGAGCATTGTTTTTAACACCAACAGATTTAAAGTTAGGAACGATTGTGAAGTATTGCCATACTTTTTGATCTAATCCAGCATTCGCAAATTCTTCACGAAGAATCGCGTCAGATTCACGTACTGCTTCCAAACGATCTTTAGTAATTTCACCTAAACATCTTACCCCTAAACCAGGTCCTGGGAATGGTTGACGGAATACCATATCATGAGGTAAACCTAATTCTAATCCACATGCTCTTACTTCATCTTTAAATAAGTAGTAAAGTGGTTCAACTAATTCAAACTTCATATCTTCAGGTAATCCACCAACGTTATGGTGTGATTTTACAACTTTGGCAGTTTTTGTACCTGATTCAACAATATCAGGGTAAATTGTTCCTTGCGCTAAGAAATCAATACCTTCTAATTTACGTGCTTCTTCTTCGAATACACGAATAAATTCCGCACCAATAATTTTACGTTTTGCTTCTGGATCAGCTACACCTTCTAATTTTGATAAGAAGCGTTCGCTTGCATCCACATAAACTAAGTTAGCATCTAATTGGTTTTTGAATACTTCTACTACGCTTTCGGATTCACCTTTACGCATTAAACCATGGTTTACGTGAACACATACTAATTGTTTACCAATTGCTTTAATTAATAATGCTGCAACGACACTACTATCAACACCACCAGATAATGCTAATAATACTTTCTTATCGCCCACTTGTTGACGGATCAATTCTACTTGATCTTCAACAAAGTTTTTCATGTTCCAGTTTGCTTCAGCATGGCATTCATCAAAAATAAAATGTTTGATGATTTCTTTCATTTCAGCTTCATCACTTGGCCATTCTTTTAATGTATTTGCACATTTTGCTTGCGCATAATCAACAGCCAATACAGGTAAACCTAATTCATACACAAAATCATTAACCGTAATTGCTTCACCGTTAACGATATTTAATGGGCCGCCGTTAATAATAATCCCTTTAACGTTATTTAATTTATTAAATTCATCAGCAGTAATATCATGTGCTTTGATTTCACTGTAGACACCCAAATCACGGATAGCACGTGCTAATGTTGTGTTCTCACTATTGCCTAAATCTAAGATTAAAATCATATCTTGCTTCATAGTTTTTCCTCCAACCAATGATTACCATTAAATAATATATTAAAAAACAAAATTTTAAAATTTATATTCATTATTCGAATTCAATTTTGTGTACTTTTAAATCCATGCAACATATACATTATATGGTTATTTATACAATTATTTCCTGTATTATTTTATATCCCAAATCATTTATGTATATTATATACTCATTTTGGAGTCACTGTGAGCACATATTGAGTACAAACCATTTCATTCTAACAATACATACAATTAAAATATTGTTTCACTCAATTTCTAACATTTGACTCATCAATTGTTTTATTATTTCTAAATTTGTAGAAAACTCAATATGACTCGCATATTTATATTTGCGACAATAATTCTTCCATAAATTCTGCAATGTTGAATCTTCACTTATTGAGCATAATATTTCTTCATAATGCTCTAATACAGAAAGTGTCTCTCTTTTTCTACATGTTTTATCAAATGCCAATGATAAATCATTATAGTTTATTGAATCGTTATAACGATCAAATAAAGTCGTTACATCATAAAAATCACGCATACGTGTATTTAACAATCCTCTAGAAAGAATTGTTTGGATTTTTTCTGCAAGTATTGTCTCTAAATTATATGACCACAGTTGTATTGATTTGTCTTCCAACAACAACGGATATTCATATCTTATTTCTCTAGGTGTAATCACATCACCTGTTGATATATCTATTTTGATTGGCACTATTAAATTTTCTAATTTTGCATCCATATGAATTCTTATTCCTGGATACTCCATATTGTCCATGATGTCAGATACATCATTTAAGATAAATTCAATGTGATCATCAAGAGAAATATCTTTAATTTCATTTACAATCCTTGTGGTTTCTTCTTTGGTTAAATCAAAATTACGTATTGTTGTATCAATATCCATAGTCGATCGCATCGATATACCAATCATAGAAGTAACCAAAATTCCTCCCTTAACAATGAAATCGTCTTTATATTTAGAATACGTTATTCTTTCAAGAAAACGCTCCATCATATAAATACGTAACAAAGTTATAGGATCCGATCCATTTTGTTTGGCAACATTTTTAATTCTACCTTTTATTTGTGCTGGAGTTAGATACATTACAATAAAACCTCCATATATTGTCTAATTATCTTTTCAATTCGAAATGCTTTTGCATACACCATTAAACGATTAAGATCCTTATCACTTCTTTGTAAATAAGTTTTAATCGCCATATTAAAATCCTGAATTTCGAAATTACGTCTACTTCTCACTAAATCACAAATTGTTCTTTCCAAATCATACATTGGGATTTCATGACCAAATTGATTTGTGATTGTAGTCTTTCCTAGATCTAAAAGTTCCTTTTTCACTGTATAAACCTTATAACCAGAGTTTGTTAAAGCAGAAGGGTTATATCCACTATAAATTGTAATGCAATGCACAAAAGGTTCTCGATCAATCAGACCATAATAATATAAGGCATCATCATGAGAAATAACTCCTTTTGGGCAACGCTGTGACAAAACATAAGCTTCATCTTCCAACACATCTTTTGAAATATAAATACCTGGGCCAACTTTTTCCATACAATTCCTTTTTATAAAATTATAAATAGACTGTCTCGATACATTCGCATTCTTTAATTTTTTAACATTCAAAACCTCATTTTTTTTAGAATCCATTACTCCTTCCATACTCTCACCACCTTTTACATTCTTGCTAATATTATACTTTATATTAGTAAGAATGTAAATCGACTTCAATTTATTTAATTATTCATATCCAATAATTTATGTGTTCATTTTGTACTCACGGTCAAAAACAGCATATAAAAAAAGTCCTTATATAAAGGACTTTTGATGTTTATTGAATTATTCGAACTCAATTGTTCCTGGAGGTTTAGAAGTAATGTCGTAAAGTACGCGGTTTACGTGAGATACTTCGTTGATGATACGATCAGAAACACGTCCTAATACATCAAATGGAATTTTAGCCCAGTCAGCTGTCATTCCGTCGATTGATGTTACCGCACGAATGGCTACGGCATAGTCATATGTTCTCTGGTCACCCATAACCCCTACAGAACGCATATTGGTTAATGCAGTGAAGTATTGCCAGATGTCTTCTTCTAAGCCAGCTTTTGCAATTTCTTCACGTAAAATAGCATCGGATTCACGAACGATTTCTAATTTTTCGTCTGTGATATCGCCAATGACACGGATTCCTAAACCTGGTCCTGGGAATGGTTGTCTCCAAACCATTTCGTGTGGAAGACCAAGTTCTTCACCAAGGGCACGAACTTCGTCTTTGAATAATGTATTCAAAGGTTCAATCAGTTTGAATTCCATATCTTTTGGTAAAGCCCCAACGTTATGGTGAGATTTAATTGTTTGTGCGGAATTTGTTCCGGATTCAATGACGTCAGTGTACAGAGTACCTTGCGCAAGCCATTTTACGTTACCGTCTTTGACAATTTTCTTTGTTTCTTCGTCAAATGTATAAACGAATTCGTTACCAATAATTTTACGTTTCTGTTCTGGATCACTAACTCCTGCTAGTTTTTTCATGAAACGATCTTTCGCATCAATTTTAACTAAATTGATGTTCATATTGCGTCCGAATGTTTCCATTACAGATTCAGCTTCGCCTTTACGTAACAGACCATGGTCAATGAACATTGCGATTAATTGATCTCCAATTGCTTCATGTAAAAGTGCAGCAACGACAGAGGAGTCAACTCCACCGGAAAGACCAAGTAATACTTTATCTGTACCGACTTGTTCTTTGATTTTTTGTTTTTGTGTTTCGATGAAGTCATGCATTGTCCAGTTTGCTTCGGCTTTGCATACTTTGAAGACGAAGTTTTTCAATACATCATTTCCATATTCGGAGTGACGTACTTCTGGGTGGAACTGTAATGCATATAAGTTCTTTTCCACGTTTTGAACTACCGCAAATGGGCAAGTTTCACTTTTGGCGATGAATTCAAAACCTGGAGCAAGTTCACTAACAAGGTCGCCATGGGACATCCATACAGTTTGTTTTTCTGGAAGATCGTTAAATAACAAGTTATCTGTTTTTACTTCAATTTCTGTACGCCCGTATTCTTTATAGTTACTGGATACAACTTTCCCGCCAAGGTTATGCATCATCATCTGCATTCCGTAACAAATCCCTAATACTGGAATTCCGGATTCATAAATTGCAGGGTCGCAATGTGGTGCATTTTCAGCATAAACAGAATTTGGACCACCAGAGAAAACAATCCCTTTGACATCGCCAAGAGCTTTGATTTCTTCAAGGGTCATCGTATTTGGGTGAAGTTCGGAGTATACACCGAATTCACGAATTCGTCTGGCAATCAGCTGGTTGTACTGAGAACCAAAATCCAAGACAACAATTTTATCTGGCATCTATTACCTCTCTCATCTTTCTACTCTCATCTTTCGATGATTTTTTATTTCATCATGCCTTGCGTTTTTTTGAAAAGTATCACTTTGGATAAACGACTTTTCGTTTAAAACAAGTAAGGATGATTGAAATTCTCAATAAATTCTTCTTTCTTATCAAACTAATCAACGTTTGTTTCAAAGTTTTTTCTAACTTCAGCAAACGTTTTTCGCCATGGTGTTGTCGTTGGGTTAATCACTTTGACTAACCACGCCACATCATGAAAAGCGTCATGTTTAAATCCTGCATTTTTTAATAAACCGAATTCTTCAAAACCATGTTTGGCTTGATAAGCAAGACTTTCTTGATTGGTTGCGGTTGTACAACTAATCAATCGACAAATACCCATTTCCTTTAAAATCGCCTCGAGCTTTTCATATAAAACATGCGTTAAGCCGTAATGATTTCCTTGGGCAAAATAAATCGTCAATTCTGCATCATATTGATATGCATCTCTTGCTAAAAACTTATGGGCATAACCAAATCCGATAATTTCGCCTTCATATTCAGCAACTAAATATGGATAAGATTTTGCCATCGCAAGTTGTTTGGCACAAAACTCTTCATAGTCAGGACATGTCCATGAAAAATTCGCTACAGAATGCTCAATATAATAACAAAAGATCGCATAAACTGCGTCTAAATCTTCTGGTTTTAAAAATCGAACCGTCATTGTATTTCCATTCCTGCATCTGCCCCTAAAGACAAGTCAGATCGGCGACCATTGTTCCATGCAATTTCACCGGCAATCGCAATCATCGTCGCATTGTCCGTACAACATTTCATCGGTGGCACGTTGAAATCCATATCTGGATGTTGAGCGGCAAGTTCTTGGACTTTTTCGCGCAGTCTGCTGTTGGCAGATACACCCCCGCCAACGATCATTTGTTTAACTTCCGGATGATTTTTGATCGCTTTACGTACTTTTGAGAAGATTTCTTCTAATGCTGTTTCTTGGAAAGAAGCGGCTAAATCTTCCATCGTCCACGTTTCATTTTGTCTTTCCATGCGTTTAACAAACTGTAAAACACCCGACTTCAAACCCGAGAACGAGAAATCATATTCTCCTTGGGCTTTTGGCTGAGGAAGTTTATAAATAGGTTTTCCCAGTTTGGCGAGTTTATCAATTTTAGGTCCTCCTGGATAACCAAGGTTTAAAACACGAGCGACTTTGTCATATGCTTCTCCAATCGCATCATCTTGTGTTTCCCCTAAAACATCAAAGCTATTTTCATCTTTCATATAGATCAGTTCGGAGTTTCCTCCAGATACTAATAAAGCTAAAAGTGGAAATTGTAATGTTGTGTCGAGTTTATTGGCATAGATATGTCCGGCCAAGTGGTTTACACCTACGAGTGGAATATTGTAAAGCATCGACAATGTTTTCGCGGCTTGCACGCCAACATGAAGACAACCGATCAATCCTGGTCCTTGCGTCACGGAGATCAAATCGATATCATCCCATGTCAGTCCCGATTGACGAATGGCCTGATCAATGACAACCGACACGTTTTCAACATGTAGACGGCTAGCCACTTCCGGTACAACACCTCCAAATTGAGTGTGCGTATCAATCTGGGAAGAGACGATGCTCGATAAAACTTCTGTTTGATCTTTGACTACGGCAGCAGCTGTTTCATCACAACTACTTTCAATCGCAAATACTATCATTTCTTCACCTATTTCTTTTACCTATCGTTTTTGCACGATATTGATTTCTATTTAAAAGCCTATCCCCATCAAAATTGCATCTTCGCCATCCGAATAATAGCGTTTGACTACATTGATCGGGCTAAAACCAAATTTTTCATATAAAGCAATTGCTGCTTGATTGGACTTACGCACTTCAAGTGTCATCGTTTCACACTCTTGGGCGCGAGCGATCTCGATTAAATGCTTTAATAAGATAGAACCTTTATTTTGTTTGCGATATTGTGGAGCAATCGCAATATTCGCCAATTGGGCTTGTTCAAAGGTAATCCATAAATGCGCATAGCCAATCATCGTTTGATCTTGATCATCGATGAAAACATATGGCGTTGAAAAAGGATTTCCTTCTAATTCATAACGTAAAGAATCTAAAGTCCAAGGATCACTAAAACATTGTTGTTCCAATGCTTCAACTTGTTCGAGATCCTCTAATCGCATCGTTCGAATCATACTTTATAGCTATCGTTTTCTTTCATATACGCCGGAACGAGAGCATGAACGTTTTCTACAACTTGGGCAAGTGGCAATAAATTGGCAACGTTTTGCACAAAATCACTTGCCTTTGCTACTTGATCTACCAATTCTCCTTCGCCATATAATTGACCTGGATGTTCATCCAAGAAGCTTGTTACTTCTTCAATTGGTAAAATTCCCATCCAAGTTGTGTTTCCCGCTTCAATATGTCCGACATAAGCACGGCCACCTCTTGCATCTAAAATGACATTTGCTTGTGGTACAACGCCGGCATACAGTTGTAATGTTGAAATTGTTTTGACTGTCACATCGGCTTGTGTTCCTAATAATTTGGCGGTTGTCATCGCTAGGCGAAGTCCAGTATAAGAACCTGGACCATCGGTAATCACAACTTCTTGAATATCAGCTAATGTCCAGCCGACTTGATCCAATAATGTTTGTAGTTCTACAAACATCGTTTCACTTTGTTTTTTAAACGCTTCTTTGACGACGCTTGCTACAACTTGACCATCTTGGCATAAAACCAAAATCAAGTTTTTCCACGCCGTATCCATAAACAAACTTTTCACGTTTATTCCCATCCTTCCAACACAGCTTGTGCATTTTTACCGGTTGCTTCCATGATCACTTCTCGTGAAGTCTCACCAGTTTCGCGAATTGAGATCGCAATGTGATCCGCTGGGATTTGTTGGGCAATGTAATTTGACCATTCCACAACACACAATCCTTCTTCAAAGCATTCTTCAAAACCAAGATCTTGGTTGCCATCTTCTAGACGATAAGCGTCCATGTGGTAAAGCATGCTGCCATCTTGTGTGCGGTATGATTTCATAATTGTAAACGTTGGTGAATTAATTGTTCGTTTAACCCCTAACGCTTTGCCAAAAAAGCGTGTCCAGGCTGTTTTTCCGGCCCCTAGATCGCCATCGAGCGTGATCGTCATCGTTTTACCTTTTAAACGATCCGCCATTTTTTGGGCAAAAGCTTCTGTATCTGAAAGGGAATTTAAAATCAGTTTCATGTGTTTAATTCCTTTCTCTTCTTCATGTGAATATTGATCTTTTTATTTTAAAGTTAAATCTTAAATTTGTTGATGAGTAATGATAAAAGCACGCTTCAAGCGCTTTCGCATATTTCTTATTAATGCAAATTTTCTTTTTTCTGTGGTGCTTTTCCTTGTAAACGATCTTGGCGCAGTTGTGCTTTAATCGCTTGGATTTGTTGCATGCGTCTAGCGACCTTCGCTTCACTGCCTTGATCGCCCGGATGATAATAGCTATGTCCAATTAATTTAGATGGTAAACAATCCATATCCGTCATGCTGTATACATAATCGTGAGAATATTCATAACCTTGGTTATAGCCAAGATCCTCCATCACTTTTGTCGGTGCATTACAAATCTGTAGTGGCACTGGTTCTTCAAATGTATCTCGCACATCTTCTAATGCCGCAAAATAAGCTGTTTCTAATGCATTACTTTTAGGCGCTAGCGCAAGATACGTGACGGCATGAACTAAATGGACGCTGCATTCTGGCATTCCTAAATAAGTGCACGCTTGATAAGCCGCCACACAAATTTCTAAAGCGCGTGAATCGGCCATTCCCACATCTTCACTGGCCATGCGCACTAAACGCCTTGCGACATAAAGAGGATCTTCGCCCCCTTCTAAAATTCTTGTTAGCCAATAGATACAAGCATTCACATCACTATTGCGCATTGATTTATGTAAAGCGGAGATCAGATCAAAATGAGCATCTCCCTTTTTATCGTAAAGCAATGTTCGTTTTCCTAAAACTTGTTTGATCATTTGATCGTCGACATGAATTCCCTTGACATCTTCGATAGAATTCAAAATGATCATTTCTAATGTATTGAGGGCCAATCTTGCATCACCATGGGCATATTGAGCAATCGCATACAGTTGCTGTTCACTGATCTGAATCGTTTTATGAGCAAACCCTTTTGGCGATTCAATCGCTTTTTTCAATAGAGCTTCGATATCTTCGATCTGCAACGGTTTTAATACGCAAACGCGACATCTAGAAAGCAAGGCCGAGTTCACCTCAAAGCTAGGATTTTCCGTAGTTGCGCCAATAAGGACGATGCTTCCTTTTTCGACATAAGGTAAAAAAGCATCTTGTTGCATTTTATTGAAGCGATGAATTTCATCGATAAACACAATCGTCCGCTCCCCCGATTTGCGCATCATTTCGGCCTCGGACATCACGGATTTAATCTCTTTGATGCCTGATTGGACAGCCGAAAAATTGATGAAATGACTTTTCGTTTGCGCCGCAATGATACTGGCTAGTGTCGTTTTGCCTACGCCAGGTGGGCCCCAGAAAATCATTGAGGGCACAATATCTTTTTCGATCATATTCCACAATAAAGATCCTGGCGCAATCAAGTGTTGTTGACCAAAATATTCTTCCAAACAAGATGGGCGCATACGATCGGCTAGTGGACGCAAAAGGGTAGATCTTTCCTCAATCTCGTCAAGTTTTTGTTGATTTGGCTGTGATAGATTCTCATCAAAAGAATCGAATAAAGAAGTCTGTTTCATATTTCTTTCCATTATACGGCAATTTAAAAAAGGATGCTTACCCTTGTTGATCTGCAAATCGCTCAAGTCATTTTTAAGCGTAAAAAAAGCCGTTTTTCGGTTTCTTCCCTACTCACGGCTTGTTCTATTTTTTCTTTATAGCAGCATAAATCCCGCAAAAATCAATGCTTCAATCACCACACAAGCCAATAGCGAGCGCGTAATGAAATAGCGGTTGCGTTTTTTCTTGTCGATGGGAATATTGCCGACGATTTTACCCGTTTGACCATTAATGGCGATCAGCTTATCTTCATCATGGTCATAATCCATAAATAACAAGTAAACCGGACATAACGTATAGTTTGCCCCTTGTAAGACTGGTTTAATTTGTGCATTCGTGATTTGCAACATTTCATATCCAGCCATCGTATCCGTCATCGATTGTTGATACGTCACTTGGGCTCGTTCATTTGAGACTTCAAATGTCTTTCGTTCATCTAAATCATAACGTTGCGCTAAAAAGCCGGGTAAATATCCGGGATTGTACTGCACCATTTTTGAATAATCGAATGGTTCAAGCGCATCCATCGCATCCTTTGGCGTTTTGGAAGAAGCGATCACCGGAATTCGATCAAATGCTTGTTTGCCTTTGCGATCAATTTGGTAAACAAAGTGATCGGTAACGATCCAATCTCCGATTGTATGCGTCATTGTACGTTCCCCTTGCGCTTGAATAAATCCTGAAAGATTTAAATCAAACATCCAGAACGGTAAGTAAATGCCTTTGATCTTTTCGATCACATTGGCCTTGGAATATTCTGGTGGATAGAACGGTTTTGTTTGGATATATTGCTCGTAAAGATCCTCGATTTGTTTTTTATCCACTTCAAAAGGGATCACCATTTGCGGTTTAAATTTCCCACTTGCTTGTTGGTCAATCACCATTGGTGTTTGGCAAAATACACATTTTGAAGCGATTGTATCTTTATCCGTCACTAATTCCGCTCCACAATGCGGACAAGAGAAAACGACTAAATCCTCTTGAATGTCCGTTGAATCATCCGTCGCTTGCGCAAACCCTGCATCTTTTGCCTTACGTCCTTGATCTGCATCATGGTCATGATCATGAAGGTCAGCATGATCGGCATATTCATCCATTTCATATTCTGTTCCACAAAATGGACAGCGCAGTTTGCCTAGTTCTGGTTCAAAGCGAAGTTCACCACCACAGACTTTACATTTATATTCCATTAGAAATGACCTCCACTTCCCACGTGGCCTCCTCCGCCACCTCCACTAGAGCTACTACTTGTATCAGCTTTAGGAACGGGCACACGAGTTTGATACGTCCGGATGAGTTGCTCATCTTTTGCTTCTAATTGAACGGGATCACAATAATCATCCGCTGTAATTTTCTCTTTCTTATCTTGATGAAGATGCATTTTTGAATAAGTCATCATTGCCGCAATTAAAACAGCAAAGACAATGCCAAAGATGGACATCCCCATATAGAGTCCCTTGTTGAGTATGATATTGGTAAAAAATCCATATTTTTTAGTCGCTTTTGCGAGATGACGATCGACACGATTTAAAAAAGTATCCATCGATTCGCCAAATTCCTCATCCGCTAAATCATCCTCGACAGCGGAACTAATATCATCTGTATCTGATTGATCAAAATACTTTAAAGTTTCCGGTCCATAACCATCTACCCAATACGAGCGGTCGGACATATCGATGCAATAGCCAATATAGCCATCGGCAAAATTTTGTTCGCCATAACTTTCAATATAGTCTCTGGCATATACATCCGAATCGCCGACATAGTAGGTCGTCAACATCAAAACATTGATGTCATAATCTTGCGCAATTTGATTTGCTTTTTGATCCAATTCTCTTTCTTCTTCGCTTGTTAATAAGTCTGCATCATCGATCACATGGGAGGTTGCCGCTTGGATTGGCATTGGCCCCACAAACAAGACCATGAGCATCATCGAAAAAATAAGGGTTAAAAATCTTTTCATACTTCGTTATCTTTGCGATTTGAATCTTCGCAACTTTCTGTTTCCATTATAAGCAAAACCCATTTAATTTTATGAAGTTTAGAAAAATGTAATTTTTCTCTTTTGTTATTTTTAAAAATAAGGGCGTGTTCTTCATCTAAAAAAAACTCTTTTTGTCTTTCCTTTCGTTGGACAAAAAGAGTCTTCATCATTTTAAATTTCGCTTCGTGGCCAGAACACTAAGTTTGTTGGCGGTGTATCATAGAAAACATTGATCGTGTCGGTATGACAAACGTAGTAATAATTTCCAATTTTTTCATATTTCGCATTGCCATTTTCAACTTCCATGTCCCATTTAAAATCCATGATTCTCTCACTTGCGGCGCGGAAGTAATGCGTATGTTTTAAGATTTTTCCATGCATAAGGTTTTGGGCGGCATTGCCGACTGTCATTTCTTCATAAGCATTGGATGGATCTTCACTATACAAATAGCTTGTTGTCTCGCCTTGGAATGAACTATCCACTACAACACCAGCAACTGCTTGGATTTTCACCCGTCCAGTTTGAGTTCGATAATACAAAGCCGCTCCATCTAAACGGTTATTGTTGATCCCCGCTGCCAGTTGAATTCTTTTTCGCGCTGGATAAAATGCCAAAACTGATCCTGGTTGCATATCTTGTGTCAAAATTGTCGTTTCATTCACGTTTGAATAACCCACCAAGCGGCCATTTTGGAATAAGAACACGCGATTGCCAAACTGTTTGGACAAAGAATTGATTAACGTTGTGAGTTCATTTCCTTTTTCTAAAAGGGAATCCATCGTCAATTCGCCTTTTTGTTGAAGAAGGGAGTTACGATAATCTGTCGCTAATTTTTCAAGTTCATAGGCTACATTTTGTGTTGGCGCATCTACGGCCAAGCCATACCAGCCAATACCTTCTAATTTCCAGCCGAGTTGGCCAAGTTGTTTATTTTCATTGGCATCACTTGTATAGTTATGCGAACCTGTTTTCGCATTAGGGTTATATTGGCGATAAATTGGAACTGATTGTTGTGAAGCATCTGCTGAATACCAACCGACACCTTCAAGTTTCCAACCCACACTTTGTAAAACGTTCACTTCATTTTGATCCGTAGTGTAATGGTGATCCCCGGCATTTTCGTTATATAAGCGATGAACTGGATAATTTGAACTTTCTGGGGCATACCAACCAATTCCTTCAAAATCCCAACCGGCTGCAATCAATCCATCTTTTTCATTACGGTCTGCGGTATAGAAATGTTCTCCTGAATTTGGGTTATATAAACGGAAAACCCCAACCCCACTTGCTTGGGTTAAATCGGCAGGAGAATTAGGATCACGATTGCTAATGACAATATCACTTTCTTCGATCCATTCTTCTGATTCAGCGATTGTTTGGGTTTGTACTTCTTGTGCAAAAACAGGCACGTTCAACATCATCGTTGAAGTCAAAAACGCGAGTGTTAATGCAGACATTTTTTTATTGATCTTCATCTCAATTCTCCTAACTCATTTATATGCCTGATTTTAAAAATTTGTTTCTTCAAGAATACCTTGTTTTTTTATTTTTCGATAATAATTAGACTCCATTGGCTATCATTTTATGATTGTCTATGTATTTTGCACATTGAATCGGATCATTGACTCAAAAATCTCTATTCATTCCAATCTAGATAAATCGCAAAAACTCCGGTTTGATCTTGCTTCACACTTTGCAAAGTGTCCCAATTGAGACTGTCATCATAAAGGGCATATTCATTGAGCACCTCACTGGCAATCTCTTGCATCCTTTCAAAAACCGCTGGATCAACCACTTTAATGTTTACCCATCTTGAAGAATGATCATTTAATTCCATCCACAACCAATCTCGTGCTTGATTTTCTGTCTGGATGACAAGACCATTTCGATAGAACACATTTGCATCCAAAGCATTTTCCTGCGGCAAATCTGGTGCTAACAACAAGCTCACTTCGGCACTGCGTAATTGCATCATGTCTTGCCAGGTCAAATTCGTGAATGCCTCTTTCAAACCCGAAAAATCGGCCTGTTCATCGTGATCTAAACTGACTGGATCGTTATAGGTCACATCCGTGTAATACCAATGACCATCAATTTGAATCGCATTCCATGCATGGCGATAACCTGAATCCCATTGCATGATTTGTTGGGCATTTAAAGATTGCAGTTGGCTCATTCCTTGTTGATAACCCGCCTTGTCTTCATATGCACTGCCCGTAATCACCACGCAATCCATTCCTAAGCCATCCGCTAAATATTTATAGGCTAGTGCATAGCCATCGCAAACGGCTTGTCGTTCCACAAGTGCGCCATACAAATTATGCTCATGCGCTGCTTGGGGTTGATACGTGATGGTATCGACTAAATAATCGTTCATCAACACGGAACATTCATATTCACCACGACCATGCCAATCTTGAATAATCGAATTTCGTAATTGGCGTAGTTGTTCAATGCGTTGCGGTATCGTTAAACCATCATCATATTCAATATAGTTTGGATGGAAGACTTTCACTTCTTGGGTCAGGGGTGAATATTCATAATTTTGTTGATCGGCCAAAAAGAACAACTCCGGATCCGCTAATTTCAAACGCTGATATAATTCCGAGATTTCATCAAGTTGAATTGGCTGGTTTAACTCGATTTCGCTTTCCCCCGCTTTCATGCCATCTACAAGTGTTTGAGCGACTTGTTTTTGGGCATCACTTAAATTTCGTATGTAAAGATCGTTTTGATAATCCAATATTCCCACTTGTTTGGCATCCACTGCAGTAGGCTGGTTTTGCGTTGCTTGTTCAAAACTGGCCTGTTCACTGGAAATCATCGCTTCTTGTTGTTCAGAAGTTTGATTCAATAGTGCGGCAACGAAAGGAATTTTCTTAAAAGATAAGCCAACGCCTACAATAACGAATAATAAGACAAACAAACTGATCCGTTTGACCGTTCGTTTTAACCTTCTTTTCTTTTTCTTCATTGGCTTCTCCTTTCTCTTGCGCGTTTTGACTTTGCGTTATGAATCGTAATGATTTCTTATTTCCATTTTATACGATGATCCAAATAAGAGATCCTAAGAATTTTGAATGATTTTCTAAACATCTAAAGCCAAAAAACGCGAAGGATCACAAATAGATCACGCTTCGCGTTTTACTTCAATTTCAATGCTTATTCTTCAACATCGTGTGCTTCAAACCATGCTTTGACATCTTGCATCGTCTGTTTTAAGCATCCTTTTTCAAAAGGAACGATATTTTTAGAAATTGTGACGAGTTCTTTAAACGTTTTCGTTCCTCCACATTTAGCCATTGCGACATAATCATCAAAGACTGTTTCATCATGACGTTGCATGCGACTCCAAATCTGTAAAGCGACGACTTGCGCTAATGTGTAATCGATATAGTAGAACGGCATCATAAAGATGTGCAATTGGCGCATCCACCAGCCACCGCGTTCAAGAACGTCGATATCTTGGTAGTCTTTTTGTGGTAAGTATTGTTGTTCTAATTCACGCCAACAAGCCATTCGTTGGTCATGATTCCATGTTGGATGGTCGTATACTTCGTGTTGGAAATGATCGACTAAAACACCGTATCCTAAAAACTTAACCGCGCCTTCAAGATGTGTGTAATAGTATTTAGCCGTGTCTTCTTCAAAGAACAATTCCATCCATGGCCAAGTTAAAAATTCCATTCCCATCGAGTCAATTTCAGCACTTTCATTGGTTGGCCAAACTAAATCATAAGGGAAAGCATTACGACTCAACCACGCTTGAAAGCCATGCCCTGCTTCGTGGGTTAACGTTTCAATATCGGCATTTGTTCCATTGAAATTTGCAAAGATGAAAGGCACACCATAGTCTGGTAATATTTCACAATATCCGCCGGCTGCTTTTCCTGGTTTCGCATTTAAATCCATCAAGTTTTGATCCACCATGCCTTCAAAGAAAATACCCGTTTGTTCAGACAATTCTCGATACATCTGCAAAGCGCGGCGAACGAGTTCTGGTTCATCATATTTAGGCTGCGGGTTGCCGGATTCAAATGTGATTTTTTCATCCCATGCTGGTAAAGTTGGACCTTCATATCCATGACGTTTAGCTTGCGCTTGATACAGTTCCATCGCAACTGGAACGACATCTTCGAGTACATTTTGACGATATTGTTCAACATCATAGCGATCATAATCTAAACGCAACATGCGTAAATAACCAAATGGGGTAAATGTTTCATAGCCCATTTTATTGGCAATCTTGGTGCGCACTTGCACAAGTTGATCAAAGATGTCCCCAATTTCTTGTTCATGATCGGCAAACCATCCCCAATACGCTTTATGTGCTTGTTTGCGCATATTTCGATCAGGATCGGACATATACTTTTCAATGCTCGCTAGCGTATGCACTTCATCATTGAAGTCAATTTGTGCAGATGCGATCACATTTTGATAACGGCTCGCCAATTTATTTTCTTCTTGTAAATCTTCAATGATCGCTTCCGACATTACTTTTTGATTAAATTCATGAATCATAAACCAAGTTTTTGGTACATCGTTTTCGAGTTGTTGACGATAAGGTGAATTCAAAATCACTTGATCAATCGCATGAATCGCATTATCTACGATTGGGCTGATTACATCAAAATAGTCGCATTCTTGTGTATAAAACTCATCTCTTGTATCGATGGAATGACGAATGTTAGCGAGTTGCATTTGTGTTTGAAAATGCTTTTCTAGTTCAATGAATTGTTGAAACGTGTTAAAAAATGCTGCATAGTCTTCTGCCTGTTCGAATTGGTGTAATAACTCTTGCAAACGGGTTAAAACTTCATCTTTATCCGGGCGTTGATATTTAAATTCTAAAAAGTTCATCTTGTTTCCTTTCCTCATTTCGATTGTTGTGATCGATCTATTGTTTTTAATGTATCAAATAAATCTTCAAATAGGCCAATTGTATTCTTCGTGTTTGACAACTGTGTCGTTTTTTTAAACATTCTTTCGACCACATGATAAAATGAGCCAAATAGGAGGATTAACGATGCCTTTACACTTTGAACCTTTTTATCAAAATCTCATCGATACTTTAGCAGCGTATCACCTCGCTTATTCCACGATGGCTACCGATCAATTAACGATCGCTCCTAAAAAAGGGGCACCTCGCGTGAATCAAGCGTTAGCTTTACTCGCTCGTGCCGCTTTTGAAATCGAAAATGACCCAGAAAACATCGCAAAAATTCGCGATTATGCCCAACGTTTACCGCAAAGCAGTTTAGAAAAACAAGAAGTTGAATTACGTTTACGTCAAATCGACGATCAAGAAGCAATCCCTGCTGATTTCTATCAAGAACTCATTCAAACTCGCGCCGATTCTGGGGTTGCTTGGCATGAAGCAAAAGAACAAGCCAACTACAAATTATTCCAACCCCATTTAGAAAAGGTCATTGCGAATACGTTAAAAGCGCAAACGTATTCCCCTCGTTATAACGGAACAAACAGCTACGACCTTGCCCTTGACGCCTATGAGGCAGGCATGGATCAAAAACAATATGATGAATTTTTTGCGGTGATCAAAGAAGAACTCATCCCCTTTATTGCCAAAGTCCAAGCTGCCCAACCCATCGATACGACAAAAATGAACCAAGTCATCGATGCTGAACGCCAAGCAAAATTTGCGCAAATTGTCATGGATTATTTACAAGCCGATCCCGAACGTGTTTATCTTTCAACGACAGAACATCCTTTCACGGAATTTTTCTCCAACAACGATGTTCGTATCACGACTCGATATATTGAGGATAACTTCTTAGGCGGAATTCTATCGATCGTTCATGAATACGGCCATGCTTTATACAGCCTCAATGCCAATCCCGATTATGATAAAACGATGTTTATCGATGCGATTGGTTCTGGTGCCCATGAAACCCAATCTCGATTCTTGGAAAACCACATTGGTCGCTCCAAAGCGTTTTGGTCTTATTTATACCCCACCCTCATCGAACATTTTCCAGAATTTAAAGACACAAGTCTTGATGAACTGATCGCAATGATCAATGCCTCGAGCGCCTCTTTAATTCGAACAGAAGCCGATGAATTAACTTACCCATTACACATTTTGATTCGTTATGAAATCGAAAAACAAATGGCAAATGGAACGTTAGATTATGATCATCTACCTCAACTTTGGGCTGACTTATATGAACAATATCTCGGCATTCGCCCAAGCAATGATCAAGAAGGGGTTTTACAAGACATTCATTGGTCTGATGGCGGAATTGGTTACTTCCCAACTTACGCTTTAGGTTCAGCCTATGCTGCACAACTTTATGAAGCGATGGAAAAAGAATTCGATGTTGATCAGGCACTAGAAAATGGACATATTGAAAAAGTAGTCAATTGGTTAAAAGAAAACGTTCAACAATATGGAGCACAAAAAACAATGCGCCAAATCGTTGAAGAAGTTTCTCACAAACCATTTGATCCCCATGTTTACACGAACTACCTCAAAAACAAATACACAAAACTGTATCATTTAGAAGAACAATAACGTGAACGCCAAGCAATCCTTTATGGATTGCTTTTTTGTTGGTCCATAAAAAAATCAGCTCTAGAATAAAATCTAGAGCTGATCGAGGAAATTTATAGAACTAATTCATGAACACAAGTGAATTAGTCACCATCTGTATTTCTTAATCCTGGAGTGTAGTTTTTAGCTGCTTCCACGATTACATCGACTGCCGTATCAATTGGAATTCTTCCTGTATCGATACAGAGATCGTAATAGAATGATTTTCCCCATTTACGACTTGTAAAGTATTCGTAGTGGGCTTTACGACGTTTATCTTTATCTTTTAAACGTTTTTCAATTGGGACGTCTGTTTCGCCATATTCATTGATAACTCGGTTTTTACGTGCATCATGATTCGCATAAATAAAGCAACTCATTGTATTTGGATCATTTCTTAATAAATAGTCAGCACAACGACCAACGATAACGCAGTTTCCTTGTTCAGCTAAATTCAAAACAACACGGCTTTGTGCTTCAAAAAGCTGTTCGTTTAAGTTAAAACCAAAACTACTACTTGTAAAGACAGCAGAGAAACGTCCTTGTTCTTCGCCGTTTTCTTCGATAAATTCTTTGGCAAATCCGGTTTCTGTCGCGATTTTGTCAACTAAGTTCCAGTCATAGAAGCTATATCCTAATGCTTCTGCAACTTTGCGCCCAATTGTTCGTCCACCAGAACCAAATTCGCGGGTGATTGTAATTACTTTCGCGCTCATTATGAACCTCTTTCTAAGAAACCTTTAATCTTTTGGGTAAGGATTATTTTCTATATCCATTATACATGATCCGCACGTGAAGATCGCTATTTAAGAAAAATTTTACATAGATTTACGAAAGCGTTCTTTCAAAGTGATTGAGAAAATTCCAAACAGAATCAAAAAGAGAGACATTGATCTGTTCTCGAAAAAAAACGGGCTTGGCCATATTCCAAGTCCGTTTTCTTGTTAGATATTGAGTGGTTTATCGCTTGCACCGTATTGTTCGTAATAATGTTTGAGATCTGCTTCAAGTTTTGCGTCTAACATATCACGTTGACGCAAGCTATCCACGATTTCAGGAACAGAAACAATTGCGGCTGTTGGGAATCCGTATAATTCGCTCACTTCTGCAAGTGCTGATTTATCGGATTTACCTTTTTCGGCACGGTCTAAAGAAACCATCAAACCTTTGATTTCAACGTTTGCGGCGTTTCTTACTTTTGGTACAGTTTCTTCCATTGATTTTCCTGATGTTGTCACGTCTTCAATCATGATCACGCGATCTCCATCTTTTAATTTTGTTCCTAAGAAACTTCCTTTATCTGCACCATGGTCTTTTTCTTCTTTACGGTCACTGCAGTAGCGGATTTCTTTTCCGAAAAGATCGTAGTAAGCTTCAGCTGTTACAACAGCTAATGGAATTCCTTTATAAGCAGGTCCGAATAATACATCGAAATCATCGCCATATTGATCATGGATCGCTTGGGCATAGAATTCTCCTAATTTACGTAATTGTTTACCTGTTTCGTATCCACCCGCATTCATGAAGAATGGAGAAATACGTCCAGATTTCAGTGTAAATGTTCCAAATTTTAAAACTCCGCATTCTAGCATGAAGTCAATAAATTCGTGTTTATAACCGTTCATTTCGTTTATCCCTCTCTGTTTATTCTTGCATTTCGTTCGTTAAATTTTACCACAAATCTACTCGCTCTTATTCTTTTTTGAGATTTCTTCTCGAATCCCCAAGAATACTCCAGCAATTGCGCTGATGACCATCAAGATTGTGATCAAAGTGACAAAAGGTTTTTGATTATTCATAACTCTTCTTCCTTTCGCATCGTTGTCTTTATTGTAGCGAATTTTTTAAGGATTCTTGCAGATTTCTCACTTCTTTTTTGGCGCTGATCAAAAAGACTTTCCGCTATGTGGAAAGTCTTTGAAATTGTATTGAATTCAGATTTACCATTCAATTTCAACATGGATATCGTCGCGCAAATAGCCCCATGTCAAATTGATTTTTGCTGGTTCAAATTCCGCATTACATCTCATGATCGTGTCGAGATCAATGGTCCGGTTGTTGTTGACATAAAGAGGATCGTGGACTTGCACATTGCCATTTTCATATCCATACAACAAGATTTCATGATAAAATCGCGTATCCGGATTGAGTTGGCTACGGGCATTTAAAGTAAAGCTAACAAATCCTCCGGATTTAAGTACTTTTGTGATTTCCATTTGATCTAAATAATCCCCACGAGCTTGTATGCCATAGTGCTCGGCAGCCCACATCACACCATCGCCTTTCGTGCCAATTGGGATACCATTACCAAATGTTCCATTAATTTTCCCAACACTCTTTAAGGCATAGGCGATATCTAAAGGCGAGTAAGGACGATTGTTGATTCCTTCATATGCCATTGCTAGAACAGTTGGCACACAACCGATATGTCTAAATGTCGTATCGCCAAACCAAACATTTCCCCAACGCGGATCTGTTTGGAAATAGTGCGGAACATTATAGACTTGCGTGCGAATGACAACACCATGATTGTCAGTGGTGTATACAACATTATTAACTCGAACATCGCCACGAACGGGATTGCCAGCTTTGTCATACATCCGCATCGTTCCGCTTTTATCGATTTTTGCGATTACATTGCTTGCTGCTTGATTACCAAATACGGAATCTGAGCTGTTATAGATTAAATACCCACTCGTATGATCGAAAATAAAAGATTTGTTGCCAATTTTTTGACTTCCATATAACGCTTTGCCTTGGTCACCATAATAGCGGGCCTGTTCGCTATTTGGCACTTTAACAAAGGCATTTTTAATTTTTCGCTTGGTGGTGGAATCAAAGTAATACCAATCCCCATCGTAATATGCTTCTCCATAAGAAGGAGTACCTGTTTGGTCATACCAGACTTCTTGGCCATATTCATTGACGATCATATTCACTTTCGGAACATAGAAACTTAATCCTTCTTGTTTCCAACCCATGTTGGCTAATGCGTTGTACTCATTATCCGATCGGGAAAAATGGTGGGCACCGGCCGCTGTGGCATTGGGGTTATAAGCCCGATAAATCGGTTTTCCTTCTGTTCCTTTTTGCGCATACCAACCGATTCCTTCTAACACCCAACCGAGCTGGATTAATACGTTTTTCTCATTTTCTTCTCTCGTATAGTGATGGTCTTGCGCATTGGGGTTATATAAACGATAGACCGGTTCAGCGAGGGGATCATCGGCTTTTAAAGAATACCAAGAGACTTTTTCATCGATCCATCCCCCACGGATTAACGCTTTTCTTTCGTTTTCATCTCTTGTATAAAAGTGTTCCGATGTACGTAGGTTATATAAACGGAAAACGCGCTCGTACTTTGCGGATATTTCGCTATATGCTTTTGGTTCTGTAGAATGGAACGTAATATTTTCAAATAATTTATCGCTCTCTTCTTGGAAATAGTTGGATTCATCAATAAAATCATCAAAATCCCATTCATTCATATCTGGAATGTTTTCTACATACTGACCTTTTGAAGCTTCTGTGTTTTCTTGTGCCATCAGTGGCATCGTTTGGGATAAACACATCGCAATAGCCAATAAGCTTGTCGCCATTTTTTTCATGTTTTGGCTCCTTTCTTTAACATCCAATCCAATGATTCGATTCAAAAATTAAATCATATGTGTATTTTACACATAAAGAAGAAAGTCTCTTAAAATATTTATTTCAATTTTTTCGATCTTTTCTATTTTTAAATATTTTTTCTTTTGATGAAACAGTTCTTTCAAGCAAATCTTGCTCTTGGCATGCGCAAGAAAAAAAGAGAAACGTGTATCAACATTTCTCTTTTCCTTCATCAATTTTCATTTAGCGTTTTACATGGAGATCAAATTGTGGATGATCGAGTAACATTAAGCGACAAATCACTGCGCCTACTGCATTTCCCAAAACGATCCACACTAAATTCCAACTCCAAACCCAAGCTAAGCCCATATAAGCCAAATCTGCAATCGAGTGTTCAAATCCACATAGGATAAACACTGTAACGCATAAAAAGCATCCTGCTTTAAAGCCTTTCGACCAACTATAGACGGCTAAAAACATTAAGACCCCACAAAAGCAACCATTAATGAATGCCATGTACCAAGGTAATGCCGCTTTTGCTTGAGCGATCGTTGTTGCTGCTTCAATAATGCCAGTATTCCAACGAAGCAAGCCACAAACGACTAAAGCCCCAATGGTATTTCCAGCAAGAATTTTCAGGTAAGGTAAATCTTTTTGACCAAACCAGCCGATTTTCCCAGTGAATAAATCCAGTTCAAATAGGCAAACAAAACACAACGCAAATCCGAATAAAATTGCACCTAATGGCTTATCTGCTTTGACAAACAAATAAGACGCCATCGCAATTAAACCGCCAGCGCTAATTGATTTTTTCATAGGTTTCCTTACTTTACTTATTCATTTCTGCTTCGATCATTGCATATGTTTTTGCTGGATCTTCGGCTTTTGTGATTGAACGGCCAACAACGATATAGTCACTACCTTGTTCGCGTGCAAATGCAGGAGTTGCCACACGTTTTTGGTCATCTTTAGAGTCAGAAGATAAACGGATCCCTGGAGTTACACAAAGGAATTCTGGTCCACATGCTTCTTTAATTGCTTTCACTTCGTGTACAGAACATACAACACCATCTAATCCTGCTTCTTTTGCTTTTGTTGCATAGCGAACTACAGAATCGATCACTGTTCCTGGAATTCCTTGTTCTTCGTTCATTGCTTCTTGGGAAGTAGAAGTTAATTGCGTAACTGCGATCAATAATGGAGTTTTATTGGATGTGCAGCCTTCTTTTAATCCTTCTTTTCCGGCTTTCATCATTTCAACACCACCAGCGGCATGAACGTTTGTTAAATCTACGCCTAAACGAGCGAGGTTTTTCATTCCACCTTTTACTGTATTTGGAATATCATGAAGTTTTAAATCTAAGAAGACATCGTGTCCTGCTTCTTTAATTTCACGGACAAGATCAAGACCTTCCGCATAAGTTAATTCCATCCCAATTTTAACTGTGATTGGGGAATCGAATTTTGCAAGAAAGTCCATAACTTCTTGACGGCTGGAAAAATCCAGGGCCACAATTGTTTTATTCATTGTATTTTCCTCCATAAATTTATTTTTTATTTCGTTACAGCTTGTTTATATCACAAGCCTTAAGCGAATGTTTTAAAGCTCTTTTTTTGATGATCGTTTTATTCATTTTTGCTTAAAAAAACTGTTCTATTTTTTCGAATAGAACAGTTTTGGATAGTCATTATTTTTGTGGTAAAGCTTTTCCGATCGCTTCTTGTACAGAATTTAAATTGTATTTTTCTAATACACTTGGCAACTCTTCGATCATTTTTGGACAAGCCCATGGATCAATAAAGTTTGCCGCACCAACTTGAACGGCACTTGCTCCCGCATATAAGAATTCTAAAATGTCTTCTGCATTGCTGATGCCACCACAACCAATAATTGGAATATGAACAGCTTGAGCAACTTGATAAACCATGCGTAATGCAATTGGTTTAATTGCTGGTCCCGAAAGACCACCCGTTACATTTCCTAATAATGGTTTTGCTGTACGTAAATCCATACGTAAGCCTTGAACGGTATTGATCATGACCAAACCATCTGCACCATTGTCTTGCGCTGCTAATGCCAATTCTACGATGTTTGTAACATTTGGAGATAATTTTACATAGACCGGTTTATCGGCATGTTGTTTAACCATAGCCACCGTTTTTCCTAATGCTTCAGCATTCGTACCAATAGCCATGCCGCCCACTGCAACGTTTGGACAAGATACATTTAATTCGAACGCTTTAATGACATCTACACCTTTTAAGTGTTCAACGACATGCGCATAGTCTTCGATTGTCGATCCCGCTACACTGACCATCACTTCTGTATCGAATTGTTCTAAGAAAGGAAGTTCATGTTCACGGAAGTAATCAACACCTTTATTTTCAAGACCAATCGCATTTAACATTCCAGATTCTGCTTCTGCAATACGAGGCAGAGGGTTTCCAAAACGAGCATTCGGGGTAACTGATTTTGTGACCATTCCCCCAAGCAGGCTCAAATCATAGATGGATGCAAATTCACGACCATTTCCAAAACAGCCGGAAGCAGGGAGAACCGGATTTTTTAAATTTAATCCTGGAAGTTTAACGGATAAATCCATTACAATACCACCTTTCCCATCGCAAAGACTGGGCCGTCTTCACAAACGCGAACTGCGTCACCTTCTACCGTTTTCATCACGCAACCTAAGCATACGCCAAATCCACAACCCATGCGGCTTTCTAAAGAGATATAGCCATCTTGATATGTGTTTTGAATCGCGCGAAGCATTGGCAATGGTCCACAACTGCAAACAAATGGACAAGTGATGTGATTGGCTTTGATACCATCTAAAACAGTTCCTTGAACCCCCATTGATCCATCCATTGTGCAAATCACAGGAGTGATGCCGAGTTCTTCAAATTCTTTTTGATAGAACACTTCATCTTTTGTATTAAAGCCTAATACAACATGAACTTTTGCGCCCAAATCTTGATACGCTTTGGCTGTCAATAACATTGGTGGAGTACCCACACCACCACCTACAATTAATACTTCTTCTTTCGCTTCGATCGGATAACCAGTACCCAATGGGCCAAGGACACTTAAAGCGTGCCCTGGTCGCATGGAAGAGAGTTTGTCGGTTCCTTTGCCTAATACTTTATAGACAATTGTGAGTACGTTTCCTTCAACCCAAGAAACGGAAATTGGACGTCGTAAATAGAAGTTAGGAACAGTGATTTGAACGAATTGACCTGGTTTAGCCAATGTTGCAATTTCTGTTTCTAATTCCATTTTAAATACATCTTGAGTCAGCGGTGTATTCGATAAAATTTTCGCTTTGGATTCGATCATATCTTATTTCCCCAGTTCATTCATAGAAATCATTGAGAATGAAATTGATTCAAGAACTTTCATCAAAGCATCTGCAGTATCTAAAGCAGTCATACAGAAAATGTTATTTTCAGAAGCGACACGACGGATGATAAATCCATCATCTTCATTTTTCTGAGATGTACGAGACATTGTATTCACTACATAATTGACTTTTCCCGTACGGATGATGTCTACAACGTTTGGTACATCGGAATTTTCTTCGATTTTTGCAGCATCGTGAACGAACAAGCCGTTTTCACGTAAGAATTTTGCCGTACCTGGTGTTGCATATAAACCATATCCGATATTTGCAGCACGGTTTGCAAGTTCTAAGGCTTCTTGTTTATCGCGATCCGCAATTGTAAAGAGGATATTTCCGTGTGCTGGAACTTTGATTCCTGCAGCAACTAATGCTTTATATAATGCTTTTTCTAAATTGATATCAGAACCTAGTGCTTCCCCTGTGGATTTCATTTCAGGTCCTAAAACCGTATCCACACTGCGCAGTTTTGCAAAAGAGAAGACTGGCGCTTTAACAAATACGCGATCTTGATCTTCTGGACGGTAACCTGGCGTTACACCTTGTTCTTCTAAAGAGTGACCTAATACTGCCATTGTTGCTAAATGAGACATTGGCACGCCTGTGATCTTGGATAAGAATGGCACAGTTCTAGAAGAACGTGGGTTAACTTCAAGGACATAGACTTGATCGTTAGCATCAACGATGAACTGAATGTTGTAAAGACCGATAAAGCCGAATCCTTCCCCAATTCTTGTTGCATAGTCGATGATTGTGTCTTTAACGTCTTGAGAAATTGTCTGTGTTGGATAAACGGAGATGGAGTCACCAGAGTGAACACCGGCACGTTCGATATGTTCCATTACACCTGGAATATAAACGTGTTTTCCATCCGCAATCGCATCGATTTCTAATTCTTTTCCGACGATATATTTATCGACAAGAATTGGCGCATCGTGGCTAATTTCTTTTACGGCATTTGCCATGTAGATGCGTAATTCATCATCGTTATGAACGATTTGCATTGCACGACCACCAAGAACATAAGATGGACGAACGAGTACTGGATAGCCAATACGTCCTGCAATATCTAATGCTTCTTCAACTGTTAATGCTGTTTCACCTTTTGGTTGAGGGATGTCTAGTTTATGTAACATCGCTTCAAATTCATGACGGTCTTCCGCTAAGTCGATGCTTTCAAGACTCGTTCCTAAAATTTTTACACCGTGTTCAGCTAAAGATGCAGCAAGGTTAATCGCAGTTTGACCACCAAATTGAACGATGACACCTTCTGGTTTTTCTAAATCGATAACTTCCATAACATCTTCTGTTGTTAATGGTTCGAAATACAATTTGTCAGAAATTGTGAAGTCAGTTGATACCGTTTCTGGGTTGTTGTTGACGATGATTGCTTCATAACCAGCATGACGTAATGTTTCTACGCAATGCACTGTCGCATAGTCGAATTCAACACCTTGCCCAATACGGATAGGTCCAGAACCTAATACAACGATTTTGCGGTTGTTAGAAGGCACACTTTCGTTTTCTTGCTCGTAAGTAGAGTAGAAATAAGGTGTTGCACTTTCAAATTCTCCTGCACAAGTATCCACCATTTTGTAAACAGGAATGATGTTGTTTTCGTGACGTAATTCATAGATCGCTTTTGCCGTTGTGTTCCAAGCTTTTGCGATCATGCTGTCGGAGAATCCGTTTTTCTTTAATGTCAGCAATGTTTCTGGATCCATTGGATGTTCATTCATTTCTTGTTCTAAGCGGAAGATACGATTTAAATGCATCAAGAAGAATGGATCGATTTTACATGCTTTATGGATTTCTTCAACGCTAACGCCTTCGCGCATCACTTTTGCGATCGCAAAGATTCTTAAGTCGCTGTTCGTGCGAATCATTTCAAATAATTCTTCACGACTCTTATCTTCTAAATCTTGTAAGAACAAGTGATCCACTTTCATTTCCAAAGAACGAACGCCTTTTAAGAACGCTTCTTCAAATGTACGTCCGATGGACATGATTTCCCCTGTTGCTTTCATTTGGGTTCCTAAATGACGGTCTGCATTTGGGAATTTGTCAAATGGGAAACGAGGGAATTTTGCAACAACATAGTCAATTGTTGGTTCGAAGCAAGCATAAGATGTTTTTGTTACTGGGTTTAAAATTTCGTCTAATGTTAAGCCCACTGCCAATTTTGCGGAAATACGCGCAATTGGATAACCTGTTGCTTTAGATGCTAATGCAGAAGAGCGGGAAACACGTGGGTTTACTTCGATAACAAAGTATTTAAAGCTCTTTGGATCTAAAGCTAACTGCACGTTACATCCACCACAAATGCCTAAAGCACGAATGATTTTTAATGCAGCAGAACTTAACATGCTATTTTCACGATCTGTTAATGTCTGAACTGGAGCCACAACGATAGAGTCACCCGTATGGACACCAACTGGATCGACGTTTTCCATACTACAAATCACGATGGAGTTGTCGTTGGAGTCACGCATTACTTCATATTCGATTTCTTTATAACCAGCAATAGATTGTTCGATTAAGCACTGGTGAACTGGAGAAATTTTAAGTCCAGCGTCGCAGACTTTGCGTAATTCTTCTTCATTATCCGCAAATCCACCACCTGTTCCGCCAAGGGTATAAGCAGGACGAACAACAACTGGATAACCTAATTCTTTGCAATATTCAACTGCTTGATCCACTGTGTGCACGATGTCACTCTGTGGCACTGGTTCATTGATTTCGTTCATCAAAGAACGGAACAATTCACGGTCTTCTGCTTTTTGAATCGCGTGTAAATCTGTTCCCAGAATTTCAACACCGTATTCTTCTAAGATGCCATCTTCAGCTAATTCAACAACTAAGTTCAATCCTGTTTGTCCACCTAATGAACCTAAGATTGCATCTGGTCTTTCTTTATAAATAATGCGTTTTGCGAAATCTAAAGTGATTGGTTCGATATAAACTTGGTCAGCAACAACTGAATCAGTCATGATTGTTGCTGGGTTGGAGTTAATCAAGATAACTTCATATCCTTCTTCACGTAAGGATTGGCAAGCCTGAGTTCCGGCATAGTCAAATTCAGCCGCCTGACCAATTACGATTGGACCAGACCCGATAACGAGAATCTTTTTAATATCGTCTCTTCTAGGCATTTTTCTTGTTCTCCTTTTCTGTAGTCATCAAACGGACAAAGGCATCCATTGCACCTGTGCCGTCAGTAGATGTTGGTTGGAACTGTAAGCCAAATACTGGATAAGTTTTATGCGCAACACCTTCACAAGAATTATCGTTCAATGCTTTATGCGTCATTACTAAATCTGTATTGGCTAAAGAATCAATATCCACCGCATAGCCATGGTTTTGGCTTGTAATTTCTACATGACCATCGCTTAAGTGAACAACTGGGTGGTTGCTTCCGCGATGTCCGAATTTCAATTTATATGTTTTTGCTCCACAAGCTAAAGAGATGAGCTGGTGACCTAAACAAATTCCAAACATTGGAACTTGGCCCATCAGTTGACGAACTGTTTCAATTGCTTCTGGAATATCTGTTGGATTTCCTGGACCATCTGTTAAAACAACACCATCTGGGCAGAAACTCATAATTGTTTTTACATCTGTGTTCCATGGCACAACAACGATGTCTAAGTTCAATGCTGCTAAATCACGAATAATGCTTAATTTGCTTCCGAAATCCATCACAACAACTTTTAAGCCACGGTTTGGTACGGAGTAAATGCGTGGTGCACTCACTTGTTGTACTTGATCGTGCATTTCTGGTGTTTTGCGAATTGTTTCAAGCACTTCATCGATATTGGCATCCGCATTGCACATCATGCAACGCATTACCCCTTTATCGCGAATACGACGCGTGATCGCACGAGTATCGATATCATAAATGCCCGCGATATTTTCCTGTTTGCAGAAATCATTCAAAGAAGAATTTGCACGCCAGTTGGAATAATCTTCACAAAGATCTTTAACCACCAAGCCGAATACGCTTGGTACAAGATTTTCCCAGTCATCGCGGTTCATGCCGTAATTTCCAATTAATGGATACGTCATCATCACGATTTGTCCACAATAAGAACTGTCTGTCAAAATTTCCTGGTAGCCCGTCATTGCCGTGTTGAATACTAATTCACCGACTTTGAAGTTGTCTGAACCGAACGCTTTTCCTTTCCAGACGCTTCCATCTTCTAAAACAAGCAATCTGTCCATAAGTTTCTCCTCCCTTACGTTATTGATATTTCTATTCCGTTATTTTTTCAGTAAGTGTGGCCCACTTACTTTTGTTTTGTATAGACCGGTTTTCCTTCAAACCAAGTTTGTTTGATGTCGACAACGCTCTTCCATCCCGCAAATGGTGTATTTTTTCCCATGGATTGGAATGTGTCTGGATCAATTGTGACATCTGCATTTAAATCAGCAATGAAGAAATCTGGACGGTAGCCAATTTCCAGCTTGCCGCATTTTTCTAAACCGAATCGCTTTGCTGGCTTTTCTGCCATCCAACCGATCAGCTGGTTGAGTGACCAGCGTTTTTGGTTTTCTACAAATTCAGTATAAAGCAAAGGGAACGCAGTTTCTAAGGCAACAATGCCAAATGGTGAAAGTTCCATCGGACGTGTTTTTTCTTCCATCGTATGTGGAGCATGGTCATTGGCAATAAAATCGAGATCGCCATTTTCCAAACCTTCAATTAAGGCCATTCGATCTTCGTGGCTTCTTAATGGTGGGTTCATTTTCCACATTGGCCCTTTGACATCTTTATCTTCTAATAATAAGTGATGGGCTGTAACTTCCCCAGAACAATCTGCGCCTTGTGCTTTTGCAGCATGCAAAGCTTGCACGCTTTCTTTGGCTGAAATGTGATCCGCATGATATTTCAAACCATTCGAAATGACCATGACGAGATCGCGTTTTAATTGTTCACTTTCACAAGCACTTGGAATTCCGATCCAACCGTTTTGTGTAGCATATTCACTTTCGTGAACGGATGCTTTTTGTTTACGGTACACCATATCTTCAGTATGACATGAAAACATGACATCGGCTTCTTTGGCTCTTTTCATGGCTAATGCCATGACTTCTTCACTTTGAATGCCCACGCCATCATCACTAAACCAATGAATGCCTAATTCTTTCAGTGCGCGATAGTTTGTCGGCACTTTTCCTTGTTCATCATTGGTAATCGTTCCAAATGGAAAGACACGCACGTTTGCATGTTCTTCGATATTTTTTAAGTAACGTTCCATCACATCTGCAGTCGATGGGAAAGGTTTTACGTTTGGCATCGCAAAGATTGTCGTATATCCACCAGCAGCGGCAGCCATTGTTCCTGTCGCAATCGTTTCTTTTGTTGTATAACCTGGATCACGTAAGTGAACATGGGTATCCACTAAACCAGGAAGGACGGCTAAACCTTGGCCATCTACCACTTGCCAATCTTCTTGACGTTCAATTGTTGGGGCAATGTCTAAAATTTCGTGTTCATCAAATAACATTTCGCCATCCATCAAATGATGTTGATAGAAGATTTTCGCGTTAGTAATTAGTGTTTTCACTCTTGTCCCTCTCTAACAAAAGGTGCTACACCTAATGCTTTTTTAATCATCGCTTTTCGTACTAACATTCCATTATGCATCTGTTTGAAAATACGGCTTTTTTCGCTTTCGACTAAGTCCGTATCGATTTCAACACCACGGTTGACTGGTGCTGGATGCATGATGATCGCATGGTCTTTCATGCGGTTATAACGTTCTTTTGTTAGTCCGTATTGGCTCAAATATTCATCATCGCTTAATGACTGAAGTGTTGCGCCACGTTCTTTTTGGATTCGTAAAAGCATGACAACGTCTGCCCATTCAATTGATTCATCGAAATCGCTAAATGGATAGCCTTCGCGTTCCCATTCTTTTGGTCCGGAAAAACGAACATTGGCATTGAAACGTTCAAGTGCTTCTTTGTCACTTGCTGCAACACGAGAATGCGCAACATCTCCACAGATCAACACATTGATTCCATCGAAATGACCAAACTCTTGGTAAATTGTCAATAAATCCAATAAGCACTGGGATGGGTGATTTCCTTTTCCATCTCCGGCGTTGATGATTGGAATATTGATTCCTTTTAGTTCATTGAAATATTCATCTTGTGGATGGCGAATCACTAACAATTGATAGCCAACAGACTCGAACACCTTTACTGTATCGTATAACGTTTCTCCTTTTGTTATAGAAGAAGATTCCGCTTGGAAATCAACGGTCTTCAATCCTAGTTGTTTTTCAGCACTTACAAATGAATAGTGAGTGCGCGTCGAAGGCTCAAAAAAAAGATTGGCTGTAAGTACCTGAGCACTTTCAGGTAACTGCCAATCCGAATGAGAATAGGAAAAAGCCTTCGCATCATCAAGGATTTCAAGGATCTCTTCGTTCGTTAGATCCTTCATGGTTAAAAGTGATTTTTTATTCATATCCAAAACCCCTTCTACTTATGCGCTGGCGCAATTTTAAGAATATAAATCATATTTTGTCCGTCTGTTTTATCAGCAGACTTCTAAATCTTCCGTATTATATCACTTACTTTTTGAAACACAATAGAGATTTATGGTTTAAAAAACGATCACTTTTTCAAACTCTTACATATCGAAAACTTTACACATAGTCGACAGACAATCATTTCTTTTCAATCCTAAAAAGGATGTTTAATAACACATTTTGTATATTTTGTGATTTTCAACTTTCGATCCTATAAAAAAACGCATCACGAGCTAAAAGGCTTATGTTTTCCAATTTCCCTTTTGTTTATGGATTACATCTTTGACATGGCGTATAGCCTTGGGCAATTAAACTTTCTTTCGATTCATGAACATCTTGTCGATTTCTTTTTGACATATCATCGATCGAATCGCAGCTTGGATCATGAAATTTATGCGATCTGATATTTAAAACATAATCCTTAGCTTGCCCCTCCGTTGCGGGTGTTTGACCTTGACTCGTATTCTGCCCTGCTTCTTCTAGCCAGTTCTCTCCTGTTTGATAATCGATACAAATGCCAGGTTGAACATTATAACAAAACACGTTAAAGGAAAGACCTTGCCCATTGTCCTCTACGGATTTTGCTTGCATCAACACACCATTAGCCACTAAGTTATCACCATCAAACATCGGTGTAACTTGGTACATCACATGTTTATTGGTCTTGCGAATAAAATCTAACGTCTTACTTTCAAAAGGCTGCATCCCTTTGATATTCATATAACGCGTTCCGGTCATTAAGTTTTTCGGATTCGCATTTTGACCTGACAAACTAAAAGCAATCAAATGGCATCGATTGTAAAGCGCTTGGCCATCTTTGATACAGTCATAGCGGTTTTGTTTCCACCCCGTTGGATGAATACTCGAAATATCGCCACGTTCTTCTTCTGGCAAAATTTCTTGTCCCAAGCTTCCATAAGCCATTGTGACTCGTCCGAATTCATCTAATTCAAAATAGTGTTGGAACGCACTTGTTGTTTGTTCATTTTCTTCAAAATAAGGAACGTTGTTATTGATAGCAACATAGGGTTGGCCACTAAATTCTGGAATATCGGCCAGGGTGATCGGCAACTTGGCGGGATTAGGTTGTTGTTGTCCTTCTTGTTGCGCCACGCTTGTCGTGCTTTCTTCAATTTGGATTTGGCTATTGGCTGACAAACTGATCGCACTCGATGCCGTTGGATTGGCACTACAACCAACAAGAGTCAAAATTAAAAATAGATTGAAAAAGATATTTGAGATTCGTTTCCACTTTTGTCTCATGCAAATTTCTCCTTTCCATCACTTGGATTGGGCAAATGGATCTTGAATTTTTTCTCCATCCATTCACAATTGATTCCTGATTATGATAACAAGTCCCCATTATAAAACGAACTTTGACCCACCATCTAGCTATAGCTTGCAGATTAATTTTGGATCAGTCTTTACCGTATAGATCACAATCGCTAGACTACTGTTACGACGCAAAACAAATGAAAATTCAAGGAGACTTTCTATGGAATACAATTTAAAATCCCCTAAACTCATTGCTGCCGATATCGATGGCACTTTTTTACGTCCTGATCGTACTTACGATCGTCCTCGCTTTGAAAGAATTTTAAAACGTATGCACGCTAAAGGCGCAAAATTTGTCGTTGCTAGCGGAAATCAAATCGCTCTTTTAGAAAATTTATTTCCGGGTTTTGAAGGCCAAATTTCCTACGTTGCCGAAAATGGTGCATTGATTCGTGATGAACAAGAAGTGATCTTTGCTGGAAATATGGATCCTTATGCCATCAAACGCGTATTAGAAGTGCAACGTCAACACCCTGAAATCCAACTCGTTTTATGTGGGGTTAAATCTGCTTATTGTCAACGTGGACTGACTGATCCTCGATTTTTCGATTTCATCAATCAGTTCTATGGCCGCCTCGCTTGGGCTGATGATCTGCAAACGATTGATGACCAAGTCCTCAAGTTCGCTTTACTCGTTCCGGAAGAACAATCCCTCCAATATGTTGATTTATTTAAACAAGAACTTGGCGGACTGATTGAAGCAACGGATACGGGCTTTGGCTATATCGATTTAATTGTTCCCGGTTGTCACAAAGCTTCTGGTCTTCAAAAATTAGCCGAACGTTGGAACATCGATCCACAAGACTGTGCTGCTTTTGGTGATGGTGGCAATGATATTGAAATGTTGAATTATTGTGGATTAAGTTTTGCGATGGCCAATGCCAAAGATTCCGTTAAAGCTGCTGCCCAATACGTATGTAAATCTGATGCTGAAGATGGCGTACTTGAAGTCTTAGACCAACTGTATCCAGAAGAATCACATATCTAGCAATCATTAAAAAATTGAATTCTTTGAGATCTTTTTTCGACATTTTGCCAATGATGTCTAGAAGATCTCTTTTCTTTTTAAAATGTTTTTCTTGGATAAATTGTATTGCAACATATTCTCTAAAATGCCCATTTGTATTTCTTAATGATTTCGAAATGACCTTTAGAAAAGTTTAAGCAATACAGTTAAATTCCCATAAACTATTGACGATTTATTCATATTCTTTTTTTACAATAGAACCATAAAGTAAGAGGTTATTCTATGAACCAAAATGTTGTATTTTTCTTGAAATTTAAAAAAGACCTACAATTCTATTATTCTTCACTTTCCCTTTTAGATGCCCTGAACGCCATGAAAAAACACGGCTTTACGGCAGTTCCTGTAATCGATCACGCAGGATGTTATATGGGAAGTGTCACCGAAGGTGATTTCTTGTGGTTTATTTTACAAAACGGAAACGATCCCGCTTTGTTAGAAAATACTCAAGTCAAACAATTAATCCGTGAAGGTTTTATGCCAGCAGTGAATATCGATGTTTCATTAGAGGAATTATTAGAAACATCTTTCCATCAAAACTATGTCCCTGTTGTCGATGATCGCAATAAATTTATTGGCATCGTAACTCGTCAATCTTTATTACGTCATTTCGGAAATTCCAGTCCAAAACTTGTGACAACTTCTTCAAAACCGCTCGACGCGATGTCAAGACAATCGCTAAACGGATAATTCTTGGATCACTAAACAAAAGAATTTTTACTCGCGACTGGTGAGTTGCGAGTTTTTTATTGCTTGATATGATGAACAAAATGAATTCAAATACTTTAATGTGAAAGGTCTACATATGCATGATTTTCTATTTTATGGTTTAACTGCTTTATTGATCGGTTTCGATCTTTATGTCTGGCAGATTTGGAAATTTGCCAAAAAGAAGACTAAAGCCATCGCCCTCTATGTTGCGCAATTGCTGCAATGGCTTGCCGCTCTTGCGCTAGCAAGCATTCTGCCTTCTACTTGGTGGAACTGGATCACTTTGCCTAATTTGAAAATTTGGCAAATCCTCATTCTATTTTTCTGTCTTGAACTAGTTCGCTTACTTTTATTGCCCTTGTTTAAACAATCGCCAAGTGAAACAACAATGTCCCGTTTTCATTCAATTTTGAAGATCTTCTTCTTTTGGATGCAAGATTCAATTGAGCAACCTACCGAAGAATTAGAACTGTTATCCGAAACGATTAGTGAAAATGAAGAACAACTCGAAGTAATCGAAAATGCCCTCGATCTTGGCGAAACAACCCTTGGTGAAATTTGTACACACCGCTCGGATATGGTCATTCTTTCTTTAAAAGATGAACCTTCAAAATGGAAAAAGACAATTCTTGCTCATCGTCATACGTTCTATCCCGTAACAAATGAAAGTGATGATGATGTCATTGGCTTTCTCGATACGCGTGATTACTTTAGGATGCCTGGATTTGGCAAAAAACAAATCCTCGATGAATGTGTCGACAAACCTTTGTTTGCGGCTGAAAACACAACCGCCGATGAATTGTTGCGCATCATGAAAAGTCGCAAAAAATACATCGCAATCGTTTTAGATGAATATGGTGGTGTTGTCGGCCTTGTTACCTTACACGACATCATTGAAGAGTTATTAGGAGAATTATCCGAAGAAGAAGAAAAACGCCAAGCAGATATTGTCAAACTCCCTCGCGGTTTATGGCGCATTAGTGGTGAAGCCAATTTAAAAGATGTCTCCAAAGCATTAAATATGAATTTAGAATTAGATGACTTTGAAACCTTCTCGGGCTATGTCATCGGTTCAATGGGGTATATTCCTGAAGATGGTACACAATTAGAAGTTCAAATCGATCACTTAATGATTCAAATTAAACGAATTGCCGGACATCGCATACGCCAAGCCCTTGTTCATAAAATCGATGAACCAATCCCTAACCCAAACGAACCCCACTAAATAAAAAGGCGAATCCTTTTTGCGATTCGCCTTTTTATTTAGTTTTAAGCTAATTCTTTTTGTATTTCTTGTTTCTTGGCATCCATCTTTTTAAATGCGCGTCGAATAAAGAAAATGGAAACGACAACAGATAAGAAATCCGCAATCGGTTGCGAAAGAAGCATTCCTTCAATGCCTAAAAATAACGGTAAAACGAAAACCAAAGGCATAAAGAAGATGATTGTACGTGTCATGGATAAAAAAGCCCCTTTTCCTGCTTGGCCAATTGCAGAAAAGAAGTTCGAGGACAGCCCTTGAATTCCTTGAATGCAAATACAAGCCATATTGACACGTAACATCAAGACGCCAAATTGAATATACAACTCGTCACCTTGACCAAATAATTCAATGAGTTGGACAGGGAAAAACTGAAATAACAACATTACGAGTGTTCCCAATACAACAACTGACGACATTGCTAAAAGCACACATCGTTTAACCCGATCATATTGTCGCGCTCCATAGTTAAAACCAATGATCGGTTGGGTCCCTTGTCCTAAACCAACTACAGCAGAAATATATAAACCATTTAATTTAAATGCCACTCCCGAAGCCGCAATCGGAATATTCGCCCCATAAATCGACATTGCTCCATAATACTTGAATAAGTTATTCAAAACGATTTGAACAAACAAAATGGTGACTTGGTTTAACGAGTTGGCCGCTCCAACTGCTGCAATTCGTTTTAGATAATGAAAATGCATCTGATAGTGATGCTTTTCTAAGTGAATTTGTTTAAAGCGAGGAATATAGAATAAACATACAAGCAGAGTTGCCATTTGTCCGATAATGGTTGCCCATGCAGCTCCTGCCATTCCCCAGTGAAAAACAAAAATAAATAGCGGATCGAGAATACAATTGACAATTGCCCCTACGATCATGCTCATCATTGAAAACGTTGGTGCGCCATCCGCACGCGCGAGTTGTGATAAGCCATTGGATAAAATCAAAAATGGCATGCCGATTAAAATGATTTGCGAATAGTCATGAGCATATTGATAATTTTCTGCCGTTGCGCCAAATGCCGGTAATAAAAGAGGCATCAAAAGTTCAGCAAGAACAAGATAAATCAGTCCCGCAACGAGCATAAACGTTAAGCCAGCGCCGACCGTTTTGGCCGCTTCTTCTTGTTTCCCTTCTCCTAAAAGCAAAGAGTAATTGGCAGCTGAACCTACTCCAAGTAACAAAGCAATTGCTAAACCAATTGTCGTAAAAGGGAATGCGACCGTTGTTGCCCCATTTCCTAAATAACCAAGTCCCTGGCCAATAAAAATCTGGTCCACGATGTTATAAAGTGAACTGACCAACATCGCCACAATAGAGGGCAAAGAGAAACGAAAGAGCAGTTTCGAAATTTTCTCGTATCCTAGTGGATTGTCTTGTCTAGTTTGTTCCATTTTATGCCTCCTTTTTTTAGTTCAATTCGTCATACATGAATTTAGACTTAACTGCCTAAAATCCGTGTTGTGAAGTTAAAATAAGCTAAATTCCAATCATTCGCAATTGATTGTTTAAAGCCAATCTAAAATATTCTTGTAAATCTCACACTGTTTCGGACAAGATCTTTTAAGATTGCAATAAAAAATCCCCTTTTAGTGACATCTCGATTGAGTTATTACGAGTGTCCACTAAAAGGGAACTTATCCTCAACATGAAGCTTTTTCTGTATTCGCATTGAGTAGGCGTAAACATTCTTCAGGACTAAAATCGCTTGGGCGGTTTGGTTTTTCTTCTAAATCCACCAACATTGCAATTTCGCCATCATCATCATATACATGACAAGGGAAAAGTCGTAGTTTTCCACAATCTAATTTAAATCCTTCTTTGCCCGGTAAACATAGCGATAACATCAATGGTTCATCACTGATGTTAATCACGCGACAAGCCATCATTGGGGGAATGCGATAAAACGAACCTTCGTGTAGTTCGTCACACCAACATTCGCCTTGTTTCGAGCAATACATGATGAGGCCTTCACCTTTCATACATAACAAGTATTCTTCAGTTTCCTCATTAATATGAAAGTGTCCTTTTGTGCAAAAATATTGATCCTTGATCTGGCCAGGATAAATTTTGACTTGACCCCAAGTCAATTCACCCTGATCACTAATCGTTTTTCGCATGATGTGTTCATAAATAATCGTGTCCGGGTTCATATCTGGATCTTGTCGTTTGAAATAGTCCGTATCTTTATAACGGATTGTCGTTTTGGGCGCTGCACTTTTACGCAAGCGATTGTTCCATTGTGAAATTAGCTCTGCTTTTAACTCAGCTATTGAAGAAAAGTAATTATTCTCATTCATCTTTATCATCTCAAATCATTATTCATTACTTATTTTTTCAAGGCAAACTAAACTTGGAGAATTCGATTTAAATGGATGTCGCATTTCTAATACGTGAAGGTTGGTTTGTTCCTGTAGCCAATCCATCAAGACCTCTTTTTCTTGTTGGCCTTCTGGATGAGGATAAAATACCAAAGCAATTCGCCCTTTTTTGCGCAACAACCTAACACTTTGTTCTAGCGCTCGCAAAGAGGAGTTTGCTTGTGTGGCAATTCCACTTAAAGTTTTTGGATCAAAACCATAGTTGAAAATCATAGCATCGATTTGACCCTGATAAGCGCTAAGATCGTGTTCGATCCTATCGTGGGAATGACAATATCCAATCACGTGGGGGACTTTTTGAGATTTAAGTGCAATTTGTTGATTGAGTTTGTTTTGAAATTGCTCAAAAAGGTCGGATTGAATTTCATAATAGAACACCCTACCCACATTTTGTTCGATAAAAAAGAGGGTGTCGCGCCCGCGCCCTAATGTCCCATCTACACAAATCGCTTGGGAATGAAGGATCGGCTTGAGAAAGTCATGTGCAAGTTGGGTCATTGCTTGCATGAATGTCTCCTTTCTAGTCTGCTTGTGCAATCTTAGTTTACTCTTTTGATAAAGTTCGTGCCGTTAGGATGAACATTTTTTTATTCTGACTTTTGATCCTTTTGGACAATAAAACCAAAGTCATAATCGTTTTCTTCTTCACTCGCATCCGGGAACGCCAAGCGACCAATCGTCATGCGCAATCGTTTTGCGAGTTTAGATAATTCTTCATTTTGTTTTTCCAGACTGGTTAAAGTTCGTCCTGTTTTTTCGGCTTGTTCGCAAATCGCATCCGCTTGGAGCTCTAACACTTCCAGTTGTTTTTCGATTTGTTCCAGGTTTTTAGCTCGATAGAAATTTCGAGTCGAAGCCAAAAGTGTAAAGACAACTCCCGCTAGTGTCGTTGGCGATACGAGCATGACGTGTTGTTGGATCGCAAAATCCATCAAGTCTGAACCTTTTGAACAAAGCCATGAAAAGACGCCTTCATTAGGGATAAACAAAATGGCCACATCAATCGTTTCTTCGTTGATATATTTAGACGCTACATCAACAATATGTTTTTTGATATTGCGTCGCAATTCTCTTTCATATTGATCCGCGTGTCCTGGTTCTTCGACCATCTTTGTGTAGTTTTCCATAGGGAATTTAGAGTCGATACACAATACTTGATCACTGCCCGGTAAATGAAAAGCGCCATCACTAATCTTGCCGTTTTTTAAGTGATATTGCGTTGCATAAATATGTGGGGAATCTCCTAAGTAGGTACGAATAATACTTTCGAGCTGATATTCACCAAAGTTTCCACGTCGTTTCGCGTTGGTCATCACTTGGGTAATCGCTTGGATTTGTGTGGTGAGTTGACGGGAATTTTCCAGGGAAAGTCCCGTTTGTGTTTGCATTTTTTCGATTCTAAAATTGAGCTCTTTCATCGTTTCAAAATTGACGCGAGCCATTTCATTTTCTTGTGCGAGTTTTTTTGTCAAATGACTTTGTTGGCGCATCACTAAATAGATGCCAAAGACGATGACGATCAATAATAAGATCACTAAAATCATCAAAATCCAACTCATGTTCTCCATATTGATCTCCTTTCTTTTTACCAAAATTATTGATTTTTTCTGCCTTGGAGCATCACTTGCACTAAGGCTAATTGTTCTTGGCGATTCATATTTCGATCTTGCATGACAACTTCATATAATAACTGTTCCAAAATTATCCCAATCTCTTTTCCTTGTAGGCCGAATTCTTTTTTCAGATCATTGCCATTGACCAATAAATCTTTCGTGCGCATAGGCAAAATGCCTTGGCGTGATTGATCATAGCGGGCATAACTTTCTAAGGCTTTAAGACGATCATGTTGAGAATGCGCCATAATGTCCCCGTATTGAATCGCAAAAAGATGCTTCGTTTCTTCTGCATTCAAATCTTTATCTACATGTAACCAATAAAAGCTTTGCGGTGTTGGTTTTAGAAAAGTATCGTGCAAGGCGATGAGTTTGAAAATTTCGTTACTCATCTTTTTAGGTAGTTTTAATTTTTGCGTAACTTCTTGAGCAATTTTAACAGATTCTCTTTCATGCTTTTTGAAATGATCCTTCCCGTTATACGTTTGTTTCACTTTTGGTTTTCCTAAATCATGTAACAACAATGCCCATAAACATACCGGTTCTTTATTTTGTAGCGCTGATAAAGCATCTAAAGTGTGATGCAAGACATCCGTATAGTGATAAATGGAGTTTTGTTGCGTATGTAAACAAACATCTAATTGCGGAATCCACGGCTGCAAAAGTAATGTCATCTGATCGAGAATTTGTGGCGAATTGGCTAAAATTTCTTCCACTTCTGACACGATACGCTCAACTGCAACGTTTTGGGCAAGGGGATAGAGGGTATCGATTGCTTGTTTAGTTTTCGCCTCTATTTCAAATTGATAACGCCCGGCAAAGCGAAATGCGCGAAACATTCGCAATGCATCTTCACTCATGCGTTCAAAAGGATCACGCACGGCGCGCACGATTCCTTCTTGTAAATCGTGTTGACCTTTAAAGGGGTCAATTAAACCTTCTTGCGCATCCCAAGCCATCGCATTGATCGTAAAGTCGCGTCTAGCTAAATCTTCTTTGACGTCATTTACAAATTGGACAAAATCAGGATGGCGATGATCTTGATATTGTCCTTCACTTCTAAACGTCGTAACTTCAATTTGTTCTCCTTGTTCGATAACCGTAATCGTGCCATGGGCGATTCCGGTTGGAATTGCATGCGCAAATAAATCCAGAACTTGATTGGGGGTCGCATTGGTTGTGACATCAAAATCATGAGGAATTCGCTTCAATAACAAGTCGCGAACACAACCGCCAACTAAATACGCTTTAAAGCCGGCTTGTTTGAGTTTTTCAATGACTATTTTCACGCCAATAGGACAGGACGATTCAAAAATAGGCAAGTCGATGTTTGGATTCGAAATTGAATGATTGTTCATGTGCATCTTGTCCTCCTTAGCGTGTTTGTATTTTTCTATTGTAGCGTGAACCTCTTGCTTTGAGAGTAAAAAAGGGCAGGAGTTTTTCCTACCCGTATTTTTTTCTTGTTCTTATTGAATGTCAAACTTAGTTAAACATCTTTGTATAAATTGGCATTGTTGTCTTTTTGACATTTTCCCCAATTTCCGTATCCGCAAACGTGAATTCAATGTCACGACCTTGTGCAAGCGGACGAACGACATCAGAGATGCGTTGGAAAACGCCTGTATCTCGTTCTGCAACATCTACAATGATAAACCAGTTTGCTTTGGCGTTTTCTGGTTGGTCTTCAGGATGATTCAGTTCTAAACGTTCTTTTAAATATAACGCTTGGATCGCTGGTTCATGGAAACCATAAGAAATGAGTGCTGCTTCTAAATCTTGTAAATTTCCTTTTGGATCTTGTAAAAGAAGTTTTTCTTTTTCGGATTTTAAAATAGGTTTCAGATTCGAACGTACTTTTTGAGCAAATTCCATCAAAAGATCTGTTGGGAATGGCATATCGACACCTTTTGGGTCGATCACAATGCCGTAAATTTCTTCTTTAGCGCTCATTAATAAAGGCATGTATTGCACCATTCCTAATACGATGCAGTTTACACCTTTTTCGCCATAGAGTTTTTTCATTTCTTCTACGCTAGTAAAGAAAGGGAATAATTTTAAACCATTTTCATTTGTGACAACCATTGGCATCACTTTTGTATCTGGTTCAAAGTGTAATTGCCCCTTTTCATCTACTTCTGGTTCTTTGTCCCATTTTGCTGGAATCATAATTTTAGTATCTACTAAAAGCGATGCCACCTTGATTAAATTTTCGTCCCGATTATCTTCACGCAGGCGTTCAAGTGCCTCGCGAAGGATTTCATTATTGAAGTTGAAATCCATTATTCATTTCCTCCAATTGCGGCTTTATTAAACAAAATCGATGGACTTGTGATGGAGCGTAATTGCCACTCTAAATCATCTCCCACTGCTTGCACATCATTGAGCAGTTCTAAAAAGTTGCCGGCAACAGTAATCAATGTTAAAGGTCGAACTTTTTTACCCTCTTGAACGAGATAACCTTTTGCTTGTAAAGAGAAGTTGCCACTCACAAAGTCGACTCCCGCATGCATTCCTTGTAAATCAGTAATGACAACACCGTTATCCATCTTTTTAAGTAAATCATCAAAGGATGCCTCTCCTTGTTGAATATATAAATTCATTGGAGAAACTCCTGTTGCTCCCGCGCCACTTTTAAAGCCGTTTCCTGTCGATTCGGCATTCATTTTAATTGCTGAACGAGTATTATGCAAAATTGTTTTGAAAACACCTTGATCAATGAGTGTTTTCTTATAAGTTGGGTGACCTTCGTCATCATAATTTTGCATATGAATCGCATCTAAATTTCGAGGATCATCAATCATTGTGATCTTGTCGGAGAATACTTTTTCATTCAAACGAGTCGCAATCGGGGAAATTCCTTTAAAAATCAAATCCCCACTAAACATTCCCGCAAAGCAAGACAATAAAGTCGACATCGCTTCTTTTTCGAAAATGACTGGACAAGTTCTTGCCGTACAAGATTTAGCATTTAATGTGCTGGCGACTTTATCAATTAGTTGTTGTACAAAGCCTTCAACATCAAAACTTGCTAAATCATAAACAGGACGAACGAGATAGCCATCTCGTAAATCTTCCCCTTCAACCATCGTAATATCCGCTACGACAGCTTGCATTTGATATCCATCTTGTACTTGAACACCCAGCGAATTGGTTAATTCACTTTCATTTCGAACACTTTCAAAACCTAATTGATTGACCATCTTGACGCGCGGATCAGCCGCCAATAAACGTTGTTCTAAATCGGCTAAAAACGCTTGAATAGCGGATGCTTCTGGTTCAATCCATACTTTATTGGAATGTTCTTCTGTTGTTTCCATGACTCCGACAAAAATATCTTTTTCTGAATCTGAAACATATTGTGCCGTATCACGAAGTTGCGTGAGCGTTTCGATCATTTTGTCATCATCAACTTTTTCCAGTGAAACCGAAACGATCTTGCCTTCCACTAATGCCCGAAAAGACGTATAGAGGATTTTGGAATTCACAAACGTATCCATTTTTCCTTCAAACCAAGTCAGTTCTCGCGAAACGGTACGTGCCGTTGTGATTTCTAATCCTTCCATGCCTAAATCCAAGGCAGCTTGCATCCATTTTTGTTTATTCATTATCCGTTCCTCCTACTGTAATCGAAGAAACACGAATAGTTGGCTGACCTATATTCGTCGGAATCGATCCAGACACTGAACCACACATGCCTTGCGCTAATGCGAGATCATCACTCACCATGTCGATATTTTTCAAAATTTCAGCGCCACTACCAATGAGCATTGCCCCAATAACAGGATCAGTTACTTGCCCATCTTCGATTAAATATCCTTCATTCACGCCAAAGTTAAATTCCCCAGTGTTCGGGTTCACTGAACCTCCGCCCATCGAACGGCAATATAAACCAAATTTAATATCTTTAAACATATCTTCCCGTTTATCCGTTCCTGGAAGTAAATATGTATTCGACATTCGGCTTGTTGGTTCATATTTATACGATTCACGACGAGCTGAACCAGTCGATCTTTCATTCATACGACGACCATTGAGGCGATCGACCATATATTGCGTTAATACCCCATCTTTAATTAATAGACGGCGTTGTTGTGGGTTTCCCTCATCATCCATGTTTTGGCTTCCCCATTGACCTGGCAATGTTCCATCATCGACCGCATTGACTTTTGGGGATGCAATTTGTTGGCCTTTCTTCTCTGAGAATACAGACAGATGTTTGGCTACACCGGTTGCTTCTAAAGAGTGACCACATGCTTCATGGAAAACCACTCCGCCAAAGCCATTATCGATAATGACTGGCATTACGCCACTTGGTGCTTTTTTCGCTTTTAATAAAACACAAGCAATACGGGCAGCTTCTTGACCAATTTTGAGTGGTTCATTTTGTCCAGAGAAATATTCTAAGCCCGCACTTGCTCCTGGACCGGTAAATCCTGATTGGACATTATCGCCTTCTTTCGCATACGCACTAACGCCCATGCGCGTGCGAATTCGTGTGTCCGCTTTGAACAAGCCTTCTGAGTTTGCGATTTGTACATCTTGGACAATCGAGCTTAATACGGCATTGACTTTAAAAACACGTTCGTCATACTCCATCGCACCTTTTACACAATCATGCAAAAGATTGATCTTCACTGTATCGCTGGCTTGTTGTGGGTTGTCGACAATAGGGGAAATATTAGGGACCACTTCTCTTTCGTTTAAAACAACAGTAGTTCCTGTTTCTTTTTTCCCTAATGCATCTGCTAAGTCATGAACAATCGCTTCTAAAGAATCCATGTCCATTTCATTTGTATATCCATAAACAGAAGAGGTTCCTTGATAAAGACGAATTCCAGCTCCTGCCCGGACTGTTCGGTTTACGTCTTCAACATTTTCATTCACCAGTGAAAAGCGTTCACTGTGTGCTTCTTCTTCAAAAATTTCCGCAAAGTCTGCATTGGACTGCATTGCGAGTGTTAATAACGTTTCAAGTTGGGTTTTCTTTAACATCTTGTGCCTCCAATCTAGCTTTTTTATTATATCAAATGGCAGATTGATGCCATAGTTTGGCGTCTTGCTTATTCTTTATTCCAATTTTTTGAAAATTTTTATATCAAATAATGCGATAGGTATCGTCATTTTACAAAATCAGCAAAATTTCTTCAAAAAAATTTAAATTTTCGCTTGCTTTTTTCTCCATTTCTGAATATTATAAACAGGCAATCGCGGCAAGGCGGTTGGCAAAGAAAAAAATTCAAATGCGCCCTTAGCTCAATTGGATAGAGCGTCTGACTACGGATCAGAAGGTTGTGGGTTCGACTCCTGCAGGGCGCGCCACGTCGGGACGTAGCACAGCTTGGTAGTGCACCTGGTTTGGGACCAGGGGGTCGCAGGTTCGAATCCTGTCGTCCCGACCATTTTTTGTTTCTTTTGGCTGGATAGCTTAGTTGGCTAGAGCATCCGGTTCATACCCGGAAGGTCGTGAGTTCGAGTCTCACTCCCGCCACCATTTGGACCCTTAGCGCAGTTGGTCAGAGCTGCCGGCTCATAACCGGTTGGTCGCAGGTTCGAGTCCTGCAGGGTCCACCAAAAGAACACAAATAATCCCGGATCATCCGGGACTTTTTTATTTTCCCTACTTCTTTCCATTTTCCAAGAAATCAATTTACTCATCTAATTCATCAAACAAATCCTAGTAACTTTCGCCACTCCACTTTTCATTCCATAAAGTCACTGCAAGATCCTTAATCAATTCAATCGTCTGATCTACAAATACAGATAGTCGCATACATCTAATCATCTTCCTTCTTTAATCGATCTATATATTTAGATATTGATCCACTTCATTTTCCGATGACTCAAAAAGAACAACACGCGAATAAAAGAGAGCTAGAAATCTTATTGACAGAAAGTAACAGGCAGCATAAGACAATATTGTAGGTGATATCCCTTAAAGGAGGAAATTTATGGCGACAATCAATTTAGAAATCAACGATGAAGATGCAAAACTTATTCGTGATTATGCAACAAAACATAATCTAAATGTATCTGAATTTATTTGCGAAACTGTTTTAGACAGAATTGAAGAGGAAATAGAAATGTCTGAAACTTTTATCAAACAATTGTCCCAGGCTAAAGAAGAGGCAACAAATGGAAAATCGTATACTCTTGAAGAAGTTCGTAAAGAATTAGGCATTTAACTTTCAAGTGAAACGATCGATTTGAGCATCCGCAGAAATGGGTTTCTCTAATTATTTTATCCAGTTTTATGGGTACATTTTAAGCCACCTAAAGTAATACGCATAAAAACAATGCTTTTTAAAAAATCTAGGATTCTCAGGTCTTTTTGTCGTGCTAAAAAGTAGAAATACCACTCTTTTCTCCATAAATTCAATGGGTAAAAACCAAATTTTAAAATGCCAACCGGTATCCTGATCTATGAGTTACCCTTTATTTTTTCAAAACATCGATCTGAAACAACTTTTTGTTCCAAGTTTTAACTTCCATGAATTTTCATGAATAATTCGGGATACATTGTTAAAAAGCCGCTGTGTAACAGATCCAAAACTAAGGAGAGGTCTTCTGACAAAACTAATGATCGATGTAAGAAAGGAGTTGGTTCCCATAAGACTTGGGTGATCTTTTAGGAGAGATAAGAATCCGACAAGAAAGGCAGCCCCCCAAACATCACGTCATCTACAAAAATTTCTGACAACAATACAATCTGATCCAGATGATATGAAGTGTGGATTGAAATGGATAGGATCTTTTTACGCTTTTTGAAATTCAGATCGTCAATAAACTAAGATTTTGATGATCTAGGCATATATTTTTTGAAGTAGTGGGAAGGCAAAAGGAAAAAGCAGGTTGTATTTCCACTTTTTGGAGCGATAATACAACCTGCTATAAAAATTTCTGAATGTCTTGCAGCCTTAACTGAATGACATTGATCGCGATAACTTCCTTTATAATTTAGTTATAGGTCTAATATTAGATTTAGAACTGGCCTCTTTGTAAGTATAACCACTACAGATAAAATAATAATAATGATATCTAGAATAACAAACGGACTAAACAGACTAGCGGATTCTTTTTTTAAAAGGATGAACGCATCTACGGAAAAATATATAACCGCTCCAATAGCTAGCACATAAGTCGAATTACTTCCCAAGAAATTTGTGCTTATCCAAAACAAAACGAACAGTATTCTTAAGAAGATTAGCCATTTCTTTTCCATAATTATTTATCCAACTTTCGTATAAACAGCCCTGAAACAAGTTAGTGAATGACGTGGCTCACACCCTGGAATATATCCATATGTCACTTTCCATTCTCCTGAATAGGGGCGATTACCCATCATATAGAGACCATTTATTAATTGGAGTCCGATATATCGAGCGACATCAATGCATGAATATCCCGTAAATACTTCTAAAACGACACAGGCTCCTGAAATAAATTTGTACAACCCTTGCATACTCGCCGGACTATTTAACATAATGTATCCATTATCTGCTATCTTTCCGTTTCGTAGAGATATATTTTCTTCGATTACCACTTTCTTCAAATACTCATAAATCTCTGGGGATTTTTCAGGATCTATTAGAACAGAAAAAGAAACGAGCTCTCCATCCTCGTTGTATACAGTGTCCATAATTTCATCCTGTTGTTGAGCAGACGCAACTTCTTTTTGAAGAGGCGTGAAAATTCCTAAAGCACAAGTAATAGCTAGTAATACAGATAAAAAACGTTTCACAAGACACTAGTTGTTATGATGCCTAATAAACTCAGAAAAATTTTTGTTTACTTCGTTTTCGTTTTCTAAATCCTTAAAATCTGACTCATCAAAATCATCGTAATTTGGATAAGAACTTTGCAATTCTCCATTCTCTATCCAAATAATCTGAGGAACATAGCTAAGAGAATAATTATCGATTACATTTATCGCTTCTTCTACTGAAAAGTCATGCGACTTTCTCAATTTAGATATATTTAATTCAGACAATTCTATTTCAGTTAAAGAAGAATCATGTGTAAGATGATTTTTCAAACGATTACAAGCATCACATTTTTCTGAAGTTACCAAAATCAATCCGTTGTTTATGTTTTCCAACTCTTCAATTGAGTTTATTTCCTTTAATTCTAAATGATCTGAAGAATAGCATCCTATCGCTGCGATCAAGAAAAACATAATGCTTAGATTTTTAAGTAAGCGCTTCATAACCTCTCCTTTCTTGCTCTAATTATATATAAAAAAAGACGAAGCAGCAACTAGGTTAACTACTTCGTCATTATTTACCAATGGTGGTCTCTGTCGGAATCGAACCAACGACACAAGGATTTTCAGTCCTTTGCTCTACCTACTGAGCTAAGAGACCATGGTTGCGGGAGAAGGATTTGAACCAACGACCTCCGGGTTATGAGCCCGACGAGCTACCAGACTGCTCTATCCCGCGATGTGCTTGTTTATATTAACAGATCCTTTGAACAAGTGCAAGTGTTAATTTCACTTTTTTTCATCAGCTCGTTTATCGATGAATTGTTCTTGGAACTTGCCTCGTTATAATAACAAATCTTTGCAGAATGTCAAACATTGATTTTATTTTTCTTTCACCCTTTTTTAACATCCCTAAAACCAGGGTTTTGATTCCATTTTTATGTCGTTCATCTCCTCAAGAAAATTGTTTTTATTTTTGTATTGTTTTTTTGAAAGTGTTTGTTATAATCTTTCATGCATTAGGAACAAATTGCACATCGGGATGTAGCACAGCTTGGTAGTGCACTTGCATGGGGTGCAAGGGGTCGCAGGTTCAAATCCTGTCATCCCGACCATTTCAATCTTTCTAATATATTTGGCTAGGTAGCTTAGTTGGCTAGAGCATCCGGTTCATACCCGGAAGGTCGTGAGTTCGAGTCTCACCCTAGCCACCAAATATGGAGAAGTACCCAAGTGGTTGAAGGGTCCGGTCTTGAAAACCGGTAGGTCGTGCAAGCGGCGCCAGGGTTCGAATCCCTGCTTCTCCGCCACTATAAAGATCCACGTCATGATCATCGATCATGGCGTTTTTCTTTTATTCTTTTTACCATTTGCCTTATTCATGCAAAATCCACCTTCATATTCACCATTAAACAAATGTATTCCGTTCAATTCGATGATTACACCCTTTCTAGCCCCTCTTTCTTCCATTTCTTCTCTAAACCAAATCGAAACAAGACCATTTGTATTCCGTGCGTAAAAAAGCCTAATTTACACGTTATTTCAATTGTTCCTGATCTATTGTCGCCAAATAAAAAAAGCCCTTGAATCACTATTTGTTTTTTAAACAGTTCTCCAAGGGATTAAATCTAGTTTTAAGCTTTTGTTTTATCTGGTAAGTTATTTTGAAGCTTTCTCCAATGCACAAGCGCATAAACAAGTCCTGCCCCTTCCGCAATGAGATAAGCCCACCAACATTGTTGAATGCCAAACATCATCGCAAATACCCAGACTAAAGGTAATAACAAGATAATTTGGCGAATCAAAGTGATCACTAAAGAATCTTTTGGTTTTCCTGCTGCTTGATAAGCCGCACAAAGCACCATCGTGATCGCCGCAAAAATCATACTTAAACTAACAATTCGTAATGCTGGCGTCGCAATCGCAAGCATGTTTGCATCGTGACCAAACAAAGTCAGAAATTGCGAAGCGAACAATTCAAATAAAACCGTTCCACACGCTGCCACTACTGTCGCAATGAGTAACGAAAAGCGAATTCCATCCAATACACGTTGTTTATTAGCTGCACCATAGTTATATGCCGTAATCGGGATTAGCGCGTTGGTGATGCCAGAAACGATCATATAGACAATCTGCTGCAATTTAGAAACGACATTGAAGGCCGAAATAGCGACTTCACTAAAAATACCCAATACGGCATTCATCGCCAAAGACATAAAACTCATAATCGACTGCATTAAAATTGCCGGAATTCCTACTTGATAAATTTCTTTAATTAAGTGGGGTGACAATTTAAATTGTGTTGGATGAATGTCGAAAATATGAATTTTCTTTTGCACAATCCAGATGCCCGTGAGCATTGCGATCACTTGTCCGGTTACCGTCGCAACCGCTGCACCTAAAATTCCCATTGCTGGAAAGCCAAACCAACCATAAATGAAGATCGGGTCAAGAATAATATTTATCAAAGCCCCAACACCTTGCATGATCATATTGCCCATTGCATCACCCGCTGCTTGCAAAATTCGCTCATATGTGATTTGGATAAAGATGCATGTGCACATTAGTGTACAAACGCGCAAATAAATCACTCCTTGAGAAATAACTTGGGCCGATTGTGTAAATAAGCCCATAAACCATTCCGAGCCAAACCAGCCAAGCAGAGCGAACACAAGTCCATTGGCAATGGATAAAAACAAGCCGTGTAAAACAATTTGATCTGCTTTTTGTTTTTGTTTTGCACCTAAACTTCGCGAAAGTACCGTATTAAAGCCTGCTGCCGTTCCGACCGCAAATGCAACGATAATCGTTTGAATTGGATAACAAAGTGATACCGCAAGTAATGCTTGGTCGGAGTAGTTGGCTACAAAGACACTATCCACAAAGTTATATAGCGCCTGAATTAACATTGAAATCGCAATCGGAATCGACATCGATAATACCAATTGGCGAATGGGCATTGATTCCATTTTATTGCCCGTCATTTGTTTTGTTTGTTCCATTCTATCTCCCTTCGTCACTTCTTCTTCGAGAATCTCCTACGCTTTAACGAAGAGTCATGAATTTTTTCAGCTCAATCCACCCAAATTTTTCTGATCGGATTGAGGCCTCGTTCGATTTTATCGCTTTAATTTGAAGAGTCAACCGATTTTACAGAAGCTTCAAAAAGCGAATTCCCCATAAAAAAATGTCACACCAAAAAGTAATGTGACATTTTCTTATCTTAATTTTGCGTTTGGATCACGTAGTCTAATGCTTGCGCAATGTTCTCAACAATACGATCAGCACTGTTTTGAACCACTTGTGGAGAAGTCGGAAAAGTAAACGACAAATCCGTCTGTTCTAACATTGACTGATCATTATAGGAATCCCCAATTGCACAAGTCATGCCGCTTTGATGCGTCAGTTCTAACATTTTCTTTACACCAAAACCTTTGGTCATTCCTTTAGCCATAACATCTACAAACTCGGCATTGGCAGCGATTTCCAAACCTGAAACTGTCCGTAAATATTCTAAATATTGTTGTCCTTTCGGGTTATCCGCGCGAAATGAAATTTCAAATACTTCATCTGCTTCCATTTCATCAATCGAATGAATGCAACGCACACCTTCAAAATTATCAAATTCACCAACATTCAGGACATACAGCTCTTTTTCAGCATGGAAAACTAATTCAAGATGTTTTCCATGTTCAAAAGCCGTCCGAAAAACATCTTCAGGAATATATTGTTTAAACAAGGCATTTCCATCGCGATCTAGAATACAAGCTCCATTGGAGTGAATTCTAAAATCAAATTGGACTTTATCCTTTAACTTCACTTCCACATCTTTCCACATCGCCGTTCCCCGACCAGTGACTAATCCAAATAAGTTTCCTGTCTTTTGGAAGTTTTTAATTGCTTCAACATCTACTGATTGAATCTGTTCTTCGCGATCGTGAAAATATAATGTCCCATCAAAATCCGTTCCAAAAATAATCATTCGTTCTGTTCTCCATCCAATTTTCATTTCCACTGTTATTGTCCAAAGATCTACTTTTCGTTTCCAGTATTTTCAAAGAGCTACAGTTGCTCACGTTTTCATTTTTGACAAATCGAACTATTTGTTCGAACTGCCTAAACGACCCTCACCACGTAAGGAAGAGATCGCTTTGAGCTGTTCATAAGAAATTTCTTCTTCTTCAAGTTGCGGCATTCTCAATAACACCCCTTGAGCGCATGCCTTTTCATATGGATACGCGATGAATTGCGCTTTTTGTTCTTCACTCAATTGCTCGAGCGCTTCTTTTTTGATGATTTTTAAAGGTTTATCATTCACGTTTGTGATCGGAATTAAATATTCGCCACGATATCCCGAATCCATCACTCCGGCGCGAACGGACATTCCTTTAACCCCTGTACTGCCTCTTTCTTTGATCACCATGACATATTCTGGATCAAAGGCACTCGCAATCCCGGTTGGGACAATCACTGTATGTAATGGTGGAATTTCCAGTGCATCTTCTTCAAAACAAGGATATAAATCATACCCCGCATCTTCGAGGCGACGTGAGGGCACGATGGCATTTTCTTTGATTTTTGCCCAATATAATTTCATGTTTTAGGCTCCTTTTCTTATTCGCAAATCCCGATTAAATCGTATTGTGTTGCATCGGTAATTTTCACATTGACAAATGTTCCTAATTCAATTGGCTTTTCACTCGTAAAGATGACTGCGCCATCTACATCATCCGGTGCATCCCCAAAGGAACGACCGTGATAACGATTCGCAAACGCTTCTTTTTCTTCGACCAACACTTCTAAAGTCGAACCAATTCGTTGTTTATTGTTTTCTAAGCTAATTTGTTTTTGAATACTCATTAATCGATCCAAACGTGCTTGAGCCACTTGTTCATCGACATCCATTTCTAAATTTGCGGCTGGAGTGTCTTCTTCTTGTGAGAACACAAACGCACCTAAACGATCCCAACGTACTTCTTGAATAAAGTCGATCAATTCTTCAAAGTCTTCATCTGTTTCTGTTGGGAACCCAACGATAATCGTTGTTCTTAAAACGGATTTCGGGAACATTTCTCGAATTGTTTTCGTGAGCGCTAAAACATCTTCTTTTGTTCCACGACGATTCATTTTCTTGAGTAAACGATTGTTGGCATGTTGCATTGGAATGTCGAAATAAGGCACAACTTTTGTGCTTTCTTTCATCGCCTGCAACAATTCTGGTTCGATTTCATCTGGATACATGTATAAAAGACGAATCCAATGCACGTTTTCAACGTCTTCTAATGCTCGAAGTAATTCGGCCATTTTGAGTTGACCATAATTGTCCAAGCCAAATTTTGTCGTATCTTGAGCGATTAAAGTAATTTCTACCGCTCCTTTATCGGCTAAAAATTGCACTTCTTCTTTTACGTCTTCGATAGTCTTGCTGACTTGTTCGCCACGAATGAGTGGAATTGCGCAAAAGGCGCAATGGTTAGAACAGCCATCACTGATTTTGACATAAGCGCTCCATGGATTGCCGGAAACTGTGCGATCCGCTTTGCAGTAAGGAACAACTTGATCTTGTTCTAATAATTCTTTTAAAATCTGTGGCAATTTATCGTAATCGCGAATGGGCACAACTGCGCTAATTTCTGGAATTTGTTCGCGCAATTCTTGTTCATAGCGTTGCGCTAAACAGCCAACAACGATGATCTTTTGCGCATAACGTGTCATTTCAAAAATGGTTGAAATACTTTCTTCTTTAGCGGGATTGATGAATCCGCACGTATTGATGATGATCGCTTCCGCTTTACGAGGATCGCCTACTAAAACGTGACCTGCTGCTTTGAGCATGCCCATGATTTCTTCTGAGTCGACGAGGTTTTTGGAGCATCCTAGTGATACAAATCCTACTTTCATTTTCGTTCTCCTTATTTACACTTTATTCGATAATACATAGCTTGTATTGGTTTTTTGCTTGTTTATGGAACGAGCTTTCCATTGAACTATATTATACAAAACCACGCAAAAAGGGACGTCACCATGCGTAAACATCCCCTTTTTTTCATTTTGTTCTTCTCATGTAACTCAATCATTTTCTATTGATTGGTTTCAAGATTCTTTTTGATCGGCTGATTTTCTCGATCTTCCCACGTCTTGCGATAAAACATGCGTCCATCTAGCGCAAATTGTTTAGGTCCCATTGTCCCTGGCGCTGTTTCATTGAGCGTTTCGTGAATCATAAATAGTCGTGAATCAAGATTATCCAACAATGTAAGGACTTCTGCTTCCGCAATCATCGGTAAAACCGGAGATCCGTAGTCATATTTGCCGTGATGGGAAAGAACCATATGTTTTAACAACATCACTTCTTCACTATTTTCCACATCAAGAGCGACAGCTACGCGGTCAATCAAATTGCTCGCCATCGAAATATGGCCAAGTAAATTTCCTTGAACAGTATATTCAGGCAAAATTGGATCGGAATATTCAGCAACTTTCGCAATATCGTGAATGAGAATTCCCCCGATCAACAAGTCGTAATCGAGCCATTCATATTGTTTTAAAACAGAGAGAGCCAATTGGGCCATAGAAAAAGAATGCCAAGCTAAACCACCTGGAAAATTATGATGGTTACGTACCGCTGCTGGGTATGTGAAATATTGTTCTTCATTCATGGCAATCAACTCTTTCACGACATCTTTGATCACCGGATTAGTCATATGTGCAATCAGTTCATAGACATCGCATTTTAGTTTTTCATGTTCAATTGGTGCATTGCGCACATAGTCGATTGGATTGCCCTCGATTTGTTTGAGCGAGCGAACGCGAAGTTGCCAAGCGTTGCGATAGCGAATTAAATCGCCGCTTGCTTCGACGATCATGCCCACTTTCCAAAGTTTGGCTTCTTCTTCGCTGACATTCCAATATTTTGCATCTAAACTCCCCGTACAATCTTCCAAAATCAAAGAGATATACGGTGCGTTTTTGGCCGTTCTACCCACATCTGATTTTGTAATCAAACAAGGCAGTACGACTTTTCCTTCTTGTTGTAAATCTTGTATCATAGCGTCTCACTTTCCATGAGTTCATCAATTTCATCACGACTAAACCCTTGCCGTAAACAATACGTCCGAATTTTCATCTTCTGGGTTTCTGGATCTTTGCCGCCATACATACGGCGTGCTTTTTTATAGGCGCGAAGCAATTCTGTTTGATCGTGATCTTCTGTAAATTCTAATTCTTCGGCTGCTTCTCTTGCCTCATCTGGTGTATAGCCATTCAATACGAGTTTCGACATAATCATCTGGCGCTGACGACGTACAGATTGCGCTTTTAGTGATTTTGCCAGGCGTTTAGCCATTTGTTTAGCATTCACCAATTCTCTTTCCGGACTTAATTCTTCACAAGCTTCATGAATATATTCTAGAGAAATTCCAGCATTATATAATTTCTTTTCCACTTGGCGTTTGGAATAGCCCACCGATTGATAATAGTCTGCTTTATCCATCGCATATTGACGATCATTAATCCGATTGGAGGCTTCTAGTTCATCGGCTACTTGATTGGCGACCATTGCTGGCGCTTCTAGTTTGCGAATGCAATAGTCAACGACTTGGCGACGCGTCATATCGCGATTAACCAAGCGCTGCATCACCCGATACATACACCAATAGAAACTATATAAGTCTAAATAACTCTTAACCATATAGACATCTAGTTTCGTATGAACAGCAATTTTCCATTCAAAGAAATCATCTAAAGGCATGATGATTTTCACAGGCTCTTTTGAAGAATCGACATCTAACGATAAAAACGCAAAATCGCCCGCAAATGAGATTTTTTCAACTTCATAGGTTTTTGAATAATCATCAATCGCTTGAGCGTACACACGCTCTACAGCATACGCAAATGTTTCTGCGGTGAACGGTAAAATCTTTTCGCGACATTTTTGTTGGCATTGTTCTTTTTGTTCCATCGATAAAGCTTTAAATTGCTCAACTTTTTCTAACAATTCTTCTGCTGAATCAAAATAGAATCCCGTTTCCCCTTCAAAAAGCAATTCTTCTAATACTTCATCCCGACGCCCGAAGACCATCTTGCCACAGGCCATCGCTTCTAAATAGGTCATTCCTTGCGTTTCGGATAAAGAAGCCGAAACAAAAGCATCAAAAGCACTATAAAAATAAGCAATGTCAGCCGGTGCTGCTTTCCCTAAAAAGTGAACGCGATCTTCCACATGTAAAGAGGTCACTAAATCTCGATAATAATCTTCATCCGGTCCGGCCCCCACAACGGCTAAGTGTAAATGTGGATCTTTGCTTATGGCCATCGCTTGAATTGGCATATCTAGCGATTTTTCTTTCGCTAAGCGGCCGATGAAAACTAAAATCGTCGCTTGTGGATCGGTTGTAACGCGATTGCGAATGTCTTGAAGACGTGGATCTTCGAGGTTCACTTCGGTAAATTTATCTAAATCCAACCCCGTTGGCACAACATAAATCGGCGCCAACACGCCATAATCAAGCAACGCTTCTTTCGTTTTTTGGCTTGGAGCAATAACAGCTTGCGTATTATTACAAACCGTACGACTTGCGGCTTTGATCGCATCAACGGATACTTTTTCAATTCCCGCATATCCTCTTGGGTTAATGTAATGGGTGTAGTCCGTAAACATCGTATGATACGTATTCACTAAAGGAATACCAAGATTATGGGCAAGATGTTGGCAATAAATGCCGACACCAAAATTCGTCTGTAAGTGCATCACATCGAGATGCATCGCTTCAATATAAGATTTCGTCCGGATATTAATAGGGGATGAAACTTTATAGCCGTAAAAGCTTTTAATTTGAATACCCGGAAAACGCAAAATATGATCTTGAAAATCAACATTCACTCCGGCATGATTCGTAATCACAAATACTTCATGTCCTGCTTTGGTTAAAGCATTCTGCAAAGTGACTGTCGAGCTAACTACGCCATTGATATCTGGAAGATAGGTGTCTGTAACTAATCCAACTCGCATGCTCTTTCTCCTTATCTAGTCGTTCTATTTTGATTGAGAACGGGAATATTTATAGAAATAATTCGGGATTTCCCCTTATTGATTGATCTTTTATTCGTCCATCTTTAGATGTAGTTTGGCTGATCTTGCTCTATTTTTCAACACAACCGCTTTTCTCAATAAGAAAACCTGCCCATGATCGTGCTAAAGTAAAGAGCACAAAACAGGCAGGCTAGACTCTTCATTTTCTAATTAGTCAATTTGTGATTGGACAATCTTCTTTTTGCGATCTTCACTATTTTTGAATAAAAGGAAGACTAGCGCTCCGGTCATAACTGGCAAGTAATACGAAGAAAGTCGCCATAATAATAATACTGCACCCGTCAATGGATCTAACATGGCGGTAAACAGCATTGCGAAGAACATCTCTGTTCCTCCGCTTGCTCCCGGTAAAGGAATAAATGCATTGGCCATCGTTACAAAAGAAGCTAAAGCGATTGTGTCAATCAATTTATTCCAAGGCAAAGCAATCCCCAATGCCCGACTGACCACAAAAGGAAGCGAAAAATATAACGTTAAACGGACAACATTGACCAAAGCAACCTGGATAATTAATTTCCAGTTATGCGATAAGCGTTTAATTTCACGGGTGAAGCCACGAACCTTTTCACTCCAAATGGTCACTTGTTGTTCTGGGTTGGCAATGATATGGAGTTTCCCTAAAATTTTAACGCATTTTTCCGATAGCCATATATACAGATTTGGACATAATGCCATCGTATATAACGCTAAAATTACAACAACATTCACGAGATAACCTACTGCAACAAGCCAAACCCAAGCGTTTAAGTCGACATATTGCGTAAATCGCAACACAAATAAAATGGTGACATAAATCATCATTGTCGTTTGATAAATAATGAAATCCGCCCATAATAAGCTCAGACCATCACTATAGGAAACGCCTTGCTTTTTCAGTACATATACTTGTCCAAACTGACCCCCAGTTGAAGAAGGAGTCACCCCGGCAAAGAACGTTCCTACAAATGCAACAATAATGCCCCCTAGTGGAGAATATCCTTTTTTATATTGTTTTCCTAATAAAAAATAAGCGACGCCAACTACAACATTGATCAATAATCCCCAAGAAACAATTAAAATCAATGATCGAAATGGCATTGATTGGATTGCATCAACAATGGCGACAAAGTTATCTTTTAACGAGAAGTACATGGCAATAGCGGTGATCGCTAAAATAACGAGAATATTTAAAACATATTTCTTTTTACTCGACTGCATCGTCTATTTCCTTTACGTCTTTAAACTTCTTTTCCCAAGATTCAACGTAAAACTTTTTCCACATGTCCAAAACATGTTCTTTTGAATAGAAGTTGGAAAGCTGTTCGCTTTTCTTACTCCAATATTTATAATTTTGCGTATCGTCCATTAACATTTGAATAATATGGGCAAAGTCGTCATTATTTTCGCCAGTTTGATAGCTATCAAACAAAATATCTTGATATAAATCCAGATTGCGACAAACGAGCGGAATATTGAAATTAATCGCTTCTAAAATCGTCATCGGGAATAGTTCGTTAAACGATGGAATAAATAAAACATCTGCCATGTTATAAATATTCACCATATCCTCGCGATCTACAATTCCTGTAAAGGTCACATTTTTAGGTGGGTTTTCCATAATCGCTTTTAATTCATCATATCCTTCTGTCATTGGACCAAAGGAGAATCCTCCTGCCCAAACAAATTGAATATGCGGCAACATGGTTGCTGTTTTGACAAAATCTTGAACGCCTTTTCGCGTCTGAACTTGGCCACACCCTAAAACAACAAATGCATCTCGATCAATTTCATAACGATCTCGCCATTCATTTCGTACTGTTTTTCCTAATGGATGAAATTTTTCTTTGGAAACAAAGTTTGGTATATACGTAATTTTATCGCGATCGATGCCATATTTCACTAATTCATCTATAAAAGATGGATTAACAACGACGAGTTGGTCCGCAAGATTGTAAAAATCAATGATATATTTATTGATCACCGGTAAAAGTGGTTTAGGAAATTTTAAAGATTCCGTCACAGTCTCCGGTAAAAAATGACAGTAAGCAATGTTAACCGAATTTTTTCTTTTCATTCGCAACATGAAGCCTGGATCAATTGTATGGAAATGTTGAATATCTGGATCAGAAGCCCATTTATTAATAGTCACCTCGAATAAATCCGATGCTCCGGTTTGAATCAGATTCACTTGTTCTTCATAAGCGCTTCCTACACCTTGACCGGCGACGGCACCAGCACTCGAAAACATTGCAATCTTATATTTTTCTTTTGGATTCATCGTTTATCCCTCCACACCCTTCATTTTGAGCAATTTTAGCATTCTCATTATGCACGGTAAACCTATGCCTCTTTACACTTTTGAAAGATGATCAAATTTTTGATTTCCTTTAATTTTCTTTAATCAAGATGTAAGCACTTTTTATGATTCGTTTGTTGTTGTTCATTTTCATGTAAGATCTTCATTCTCGATTCATTTTCTAAAAAGAGTCAATGATTTTCCCTCCCTTCAACATACAACTCCGCTCTAAAGATCACGCATGAAGTGCCCAACTTCATCTTCCCACCCATTTCCTTGTTGTCCTCTTTTTGAATAGAGAAAAAAAAACGATATTGCACTTATACAATATCGTTAATCTCATTTTGATCTTTTTTTTGATCGT